>Ga0315339_1000031_pt1 | contig 279867 bp, 244 predicted proteins | sample ASW17metaG_FD_204514 | JGI IMG/M metagenome (GOLD analysis project Ga0315339, IMG submission 204514) | Ammonia-oxidizing marine archaeal communities from Pacific Ocean, United States - ASW #17 | ecosystem: Environmental > Aquatic > Marine > Oceanic | place: USA: California | collected 2016-12-05
CATAACACGCACCACTGGAATTTCAGCATTTAAAACTGCCTCGATATAGCGGGTAGGCACAGACGCAGCAATTGAAATTAATAATTTACCAGAACTAATTTGAGGAAGAATTTCTTCCACTACTCCTTTGACTATATTTGGCTGAACACAAATCAAAACAAGTTCGGCCTGCTCTACCGCCTTACTATTATTGACAGTTACCGAAATCCCTAATTTATCACCTAAAAATTGTGCTCGGTCAAAATCAAAGTCACTACCTATAACATTTTCAGGAGATATAATTTTTTCTTTGAGAAATGCTTCCAGTAAAACACCTCCCATTTTTCCTAAACCCAGCACAGCTAATTTTTTGTCAATAGTTTTAGGTTGGGATTTTTTTATGTTTTGATTCATAGACAACCTATGGTGACCGAGAAATAGAATGAAGTCAATTATGAGAAAGTTTGGAAACTCTTCTAACTAAAGCGCTTATTAAGCCAGATCAGTAGCTCCCATTAAATACTTGTCAATTTCTCTAGCTGCCTCTCTACCTTCTCTAATAGCCCACACAACCAGTGACTGTCCTCTCCTGCAATCCCCTGCCGCAAACAATCGATCCACACTAGTTGCATATTGCCCAAATTCTGCCTTGAAATTAGAACGCTGATCAATTTTCAATTCCAATTGAGAAACAAGAGTTTGTTCTGGACCCGTAAATCCCATGGCTAAAAGGATTAAATCAGCTTTCCATTCTTCTTCTGTCCCATCAATTTCCTCCATACTTACGGTCCCATCACTTCCCCTCGTCCACGCTACTCTAACTGTCTTTATACCCGTCACTCTGCCTTTGCTATCACTTGAAAATTCCTTAGAAAGAACGCTGTACTCTCGAGGATCTTTGCCAAAACGTGCAGCTGATTCAGCATGGCCATAGTCTACGCGATATATAAGTGGCCACTGTGGCCAAGGATTATGAACAGCCCGCTCATTAGGGGGACGCTCTAATAGTTCAAAATTAACCATACTTCTGCATCCATGACGCAAAGCAGTACCAATACAGTCTGTTCCTGTATCCCCCCCACCAATAACTATAACGTCCTTATCTTCGGCAGAAATATATTTCCTGTCTTGAAATTTTGAATCCAGAAAACTCTTACTACTTTTAAGTAAAAACTCCATAGCAAAGTGGATACCGGACATTTCCCTTCCCGCAATGGGGAGATCACGTGGCTGAGTGGCTCCACAAGCCAACAGAACAGCATCATTGTGATCCAATAGTTGCTGGGCATCTATATCAATACCTACATGAACGTTTACTGCAAATCGGATGCCTTCTTCAGATAAAATCTTAATACGCCGTTCAACTACATTTTTTTCTAATTTCATCGGTGGAATTCCATATACAAGAAGACCGCCCACCCTATCATCACGTTCATAAACCGTGACTGTATGCCCCGCCTTATTCAATTGAGCTGCGGCAGCTAATCCTGCTGGACCCGAACCCACAACAGCAATCTTTTTACCTGTTCTATTTAATGGTGGTTGAGGCTGAATCCAGCCCTCTTCAAAACCTTTTTCTACAATACTGTTTTCTATATTTTTAATAGTTACTGGAGGATCAGTAATTCCTAACACACAAGAACCTTCACAAGGAGCTGGACACACTAGACCTGTGAATTCAGGGAAATTATTAGTTTGATGGAGACGCTCCAAAGCATCCTGCCACCGTCCTTGATATACGAGATCATTCCACTCGGGGATTAAATTATCAACTGGACAGCCAAACTCAGACTGACAAAAAGGAACCCCGCAGTCCATACAACGAGCACCCTGAGATTTCAAATGGGATTCAGGAACTTTTTCTAAAAGATCTCCATAGTCCTGAAGACGCTCTTCTGGCGAACGATATGGTATGGTACGACGCTCAATTTCCTTAAATCCTGTGGGCTTACCTATGACTTCTCCTTCTCTTACTACCCAGTAGAACTCTTTGTTTTACTACGGGAATCAAGCAAGCTACTGCTCCGTTTTTCTTCCTGAAGAATACGCTTGTAATCCATTGGCATAACTTTTGTAAATTCCGACACCGCATTATTCCAATCTAGTAATATTTTTTGGGCAACTGTTGAGTTTGTGTATTCAAAATGCTTCTGAATTATTTCTTTCAATTCAAGCATTTCCTTTTTGTCCTCTACTTGCTCTAATTCAACTAGCTCAAGATTGCAATTCGACTCAAAATCTTCATTTGGATTCCAGACATAAGCAATTCCTCCGCTCATTCCTGCTGCAAAGTTACGTCCTGTAGATCCCAACACAACTACTCGGCCTCCTGTCATATATTCACAACCATGATCTCCTACCCCTTCAACAACGGCCTGCACTCCAGAATTACGCACACAAAATCTTTCGGCAGAACGACCTCTGAAATAAGCCTCTCCTGATGTGGCACCATACAAAACAACATTTCCTACAATGATATTTTCTTCCGGCACAAACCCTCGGGTCACTGGTGGGTAGACAATTAAACGACCTCCAGAAAGTCCCTTACCTACATAGTCATTTGCATCGCCTTCTAATTCAATAGTAATCCCTTTCACCAACCACGCAGCTAAACTTTGTCCGGCTGACCCAGAAAACTTAATACGAATTGTATTGTCAGTAAGAGTTTCAGCTCCCCACTTTTTGGTGATTTCATTACTAAGCATAGTGCCTACTGTTCGGTTTGTATTTTTAATAGGCATATCTATTTGGACGTTTTCACCTGTATCAATAGCCGCCCTGCTTAGACGAATTAATTCGTTATCAAGAGCTCTATCCAATCCATGATCCTGAGAAACAACACAACGCACCTGTACTCTTTTATGAGGCTTGTGTGCCGGCGTTAAAATTGGAGTTAAGTCTAAACCACTAGCCTTCCAATGCTTAATAGCCTGATTTGCCTCTAAAACATCGACTCGACCAATCAAGTCATCCATATGACTAAATCCCAACTTAGCCATATATTGCCTCGCTTCCTCTGCCACTAAAAATAAATAATTGACGACATGCTCAGGCTGACCTACAAATTGCTTTCGAAGTTCTGGGTCTTGAGTGGCAATTCCTACCGGACACGTATTTAGATGACATTTGCGCATCATAATACAGCCCAATGCCACCAAAGGAGCCGTTGAAAAACCGAATTCTTCTGCACCTAAAAGGGCAGCAATTACTACATCTCTTCCAGTTTTAAGACCACCATCCGTCTGCAGAACTACCCGTGAACGAAGATCATTTAGCACAAGAGTTTGATGTGTTTCTGCAATACCTAGTTCCCAAGGCAACCCAGCATATTTAATGCTAGTAAGGGGAGAGGCTCCCGTCCCTCCTGATTGACCTGAAATTAAAATATGATCTGCAAAGGCCTTAGCAACTCCAGCGGCAATCGTCCCTACACCTACTTCAGAAACTAATTTAACGCTGACTCGGGCGTTTCTATTAGCATTCTTTAGATCGTGTATTAACTGTTTAAGGTCCTCTATAGAGTAAATATCGTGATGTGGAGGAGGACTGATCAATCCAACCCCAGGAGTTGAATAACGAATTTTAGCAATATTTTTATCTACTTTATGGCCAGGAAGTTCTCCACCTTCCCCAGGCTTTGCTCCTTGCGATATTTTAATTTGGAGTTCATCCGCATTAGTCAGATATCTCATAGTAACCCCAAATCGACCAGAGGCTACCTGCTTAATCGCAGACCTCTTCGAATCTCCATTAGGCAAAGTCAGAAAACGCTCTGGGTCCTCTCCTCCTTCTCCAGTGTTTGACTTACCTCCAATTCTATTCATTGCAACAGCTAAGGTTTCATGAGTTTCTGCTGAAATTGATCCAAAACTCATGGCTCCTGTACAAAAACGTCTAACAATTTCTGTCGCTGGCTCTACCTTTTCTAACGCAATAGAAGAATGAGCTAGATTTTCTTTAAATTGCATTAGTCCTCGAAGAGTACATCGGGTTCGGGAATCTTCGTTAATCATCTGAGCATACCGCTGATATGAATCTTCACTTTTAGAACGAACTGCCACCTGTAGTTCACTGATCACTTCGGGAATCCAAGCATGCTTTTCCCCTCCGGCTCGCCATTGAAATTCTCCAGGATTAAGAAGAGATGTTTGCACTTTATTCGTCAATTCAGGATAACCGACTGAGTGACGCTTCAAAGACTCTGCCGCAATCGCATCTAAACTTACACCTTGAATCCTGCTTGGAGTTCCTACAAAACATCTATTAATGATTTCATCATTAAGTCCTACAGCTTCAAAAATCTGGGCGCCCTTATAGCTTTGCAGGGTAGAAATTCCCATTTTGGCCATAACCTTTAACATTCCCTTAGCCACACCCTTTTGGTATGCAGAAATAATATCTTTATTTGTATATTCCCCCGCAAAGAAACCTTCCTTGCGTGTATATTCTAAGGCTTCAAAGGTTAGATATGGATTTACAGCATCAGCCCCATATCCAATTAAAAGACAGTGATGATGGACCTCTCGAGCTTCTCCTGATTCCAAAATAATTCCAATCTGCGTTCTCTTGGATTTAGCTATAAGATGGTGATGGACTGCACCACAAGCCAACAATGAACTAATAGGAACTGAGTCTTTATCTGCGTTACGGTCAGATAGCACAACTAAAGTAAAACCGGTCTCAATAGCCTCTTCTGCCTCTTCACAAATACGGTCTAGCGCTCTAGACATTCCCTGCTTACCCTCTTTTTTAGACCAAGTAATATCTATTTCCTTTGTCTTCCACCCTCCATTATTGATCTGTTTTAGAGCAGCGAGTTCTTCATTGGTCAAAATAGGTTGTTTAATTCTCAACCGATGCGCATGGTTTTCCGTGGTTTCAAGAAGATTTCCTTCTGGGCCCACATAGCATTCCAGGGACATAACTAACTCTTCCCTAATGGAATCAATAGCAGGATTGGTTACCTGAGCAAAGAGTTGCTTAAAATAGTCATATAACAATCTGGAATGATCAGAAAGACAGGCTAAGGCCGCGTCATTCCCCATGGAACCAAGGGGATCACGCTTTTCCAACACCAAAGGCAACAGCATCAACTGAAAAGTTTCAGTTGTGTATCCAAAGGCCTGTAGACGTGAAAGAAGAGATTCTTTTGTTGTAGAAAAATCATCCAACTCGAATGTTAGTGCATCTAATTCTATTACTTGATTTTTAAGCCACTTTGCATAGGGACGACGTCGACTCAATTCATTTTTTAATTCTTCATCCTCAACTACACGACCCTCTTGAAAATCAACTAAGAACATCTTTCCTGGCTGCAAACGACCTTTGTGTCGAATGTTTTCTGGATCAATTTTTAAAACTCCTACTTCAGAAGCCATAATAACTCGATCATCAAAAGTGAGATAATATCGACTTGGACGTAACCCATTACGGTCTAACACTGCTCCGATATAATGTCCGTCCGTAAAAGCAATAGAAGCTGGACCATCCCAAGCTTCCATAAGGCAAGAGTGGTACTCGTAAAAGGCTCTCTTATCTGATTCCATATTCTGATTGTTCTGCCAAGCTTCTGGAATCATCATCATCATCGCTTCTGGCAAACTACGTCCCGTCATAACAAGGAACTCCAACACATTGTCAAAATTACCGGAATCGGAACAATCTGACTCAACCACAGGATAAATTTTGTTCAGATTTGCTCCATAAAGATGACTCTTAGTAACACCTTCTCGAGCATGCATCCAATTGGCATTTCCCCGAAGAGTATTAATTTCTCCGTTGTGGCACATAAAGCGATTGGGCTGAGCCCTGTCCCACGAGGGAAAGGTGTTAGTAGAAAATCTAGAGTGAACCATAGCCAAATGGCTCTCGTAATCAGTATCGGATAAATCAAGATAATAGGGTACAAGTTGTTCAGACATCAGTTGGCCCTTGTACACAAGAATTTTTGTTGAAAGACTGCAGATATAAAATAACTTCGCCTGCTCCATGGAAGATTGTCGCAGCTGATTTCCTGCATCTTTACGAATAATGTAGAGCTTGCGTTCAAATTCCTCACTACTCAATCCAGATTCAGAGGCTACAAAAAGCTGTTCAATAGCAGGTTCTGATGCACAAGCTGTGGCTCCTAAATCAGCACCTTTAGCGTCTGTAGGCACAACACGCCAGCCTATAATTTTTTGACCCTGTTCAGAAACCACTCTCTCTACTAGAGATTTACACTGATCTCGTTCACTATCAATGGTAGGCAAAAACACCAGCCCAGTAGCAAATTGACCAACGGGAGGAAGATCTGCTCCTATATCTGTACGGGCAACTTTGGACAAAAACTTATGGGGTAAGGCGGTTAAAATTCCAGCACCATCCCCAGTGTTTGGCTCACATCCACAAGCACCGCGGTGACTTAGACTATTAAGCATCTCATGTGCATCGAGAAGAATTTCGTGACTCCTGCTACCTTTAACATTGGCCACAAATCCAACACCACAACTATCCTTTTCCCTATCAGGATGATACAAGCCCAAAGGTTTTGGAAAATATACTGACACTTTTTCGCCTATCTAAAATTTCTGATTACTTCACTAAGTCTATCTTGCATAAGTTACCGTCAATACTCCCTACTCTCCATAACTCACATAATGAGTCGGTCTAAGTCTTCCAGTACTGAAAGATGTATTACCGAAACTTTGCTATGCAGAAAAGTCAGCTAATCCTTCAAGGAGTGACTTTCTGTAATTAGGACTTAATCCACTATTCTATGCAAAAGATACAGTTGCGTAAAATAAAATAAAGTAGGGAGTTCGATCTTATTTCGTTATACAAAAAGATTTTTGACTAGACCTATCCCAAAGAATAAGGAAGAGATGAATAATTCTTAACCTTCTCTATAAGATTCAGCATAGATTCGTCGCAAAGGAGCTAAGCAATAACCTTCAATTAAATCCTCAAGCACATCTATATTTTGAAGCAACAGACCTTCATGGCTGGGGTTCATTTGAAAGAGCAAACGGATAATATCCGCTTTATCTTTCTGTTTTTCCAAAATCAAAGATTGGCCCATAATTGGCTCAAAGAAAAGAAAGTCATTATAAGTGAAGCGATCAAAATTTGGCTCTGTCCAGGGTTTTTCGTTTTGACTTCTCCAGTAGTGAGATTTGAGCTTGTTGGTAAAAACTTCGTAGTCAAAACCTCTAGACTTGTTGTTAACACTCGACTCGATGAGTAAAAACTCTTCCCTCAAGTCAACTCCTAAACCGTAGGTAACATCTAGCTCTCCAATGCGAAGAAATTTTACTCGATGATTCTTCAATTCATGAAAAAGTTTTATTTCGGGCTCTACGCCTAGTTCTCGAGTATCGTCTTCGGTAACATAATTTTCCTTTACCCTTTCATACCACTGGTCAATAATTTGACGTGTAATTTGACTAAGCTGCTCAACTTTTTCTTCTTTACTCAACATAATTAGTAGCGCACTGCTCCAAAACCAATTCATCAAATAAATCAAAGCCCTACGTAGATACAATGCGACCTACTTATTGCTCTGACCTATCTTCTTTCCTTTTTAAAATCAGGATTTAAGAGAATACCTGAACATACCTCTTGCCTGGAATAAGTGTCAAGAAATATACAAAACCGATAACATTCAACTAAAATCAGGCCTAAATACTACTTTAAAATTGACAATCAAAACTTGAATTACTAATCCCTACAATTAATACTCTAACTGATATGGACTGGGAACATAAAAACATTCGCTTTACAATTACAATCGAGCCCGCAGGCCCTCTCTATTTAGCTTCTGCCCGTGCTCCTTCTGTAAGTATATTTGAGCGGATACGCCCTTTTTCAGCTATAGGCACTAGTGAAAAAGCTGCTATCGAATTATTAAAAGACCAAATAAAATTGGAATTTATCAAAATCCCCAATTTTCAAACCAGCTAAATTAAATCAAATAAAAATAAACTATCCAGTTGATTTTCACGCTCAGCATACTATTGGGAAGGAGCAAAATATCCAGTTCTATGACGAACAATTAACTTGTCTTCGTGTAAAAATCGAACTTTCACTTTTCGAAATTGACCATCCATACGGCTATTGCTGGGAATGTACGTTAGATTATATTGAGTCCGCAACTCGTCATTGATATTCTCAAACGTGTCATCCAACTGCTCGATTGAGTAAGGAAAGAATGCTTGTCCTCCTGTTTGACCTACTAAATCTCTGAGCAGTTCCTCACCTTGACGATAATTATCTGCTGAAAAACGGTTAGTTCCCACTGCATAAATCGTTGCTCCTGATCGACCAATTACTTCTATAGTTTCTTCTACAGTTCTACGACTATCATGATCCCTTCCATCGGATACAACTACGATAACTTGGCGCACATCACCTTCATTTGTTCTTTCGCGTGCCACGGTATAAAGAGCATCCACTAGAGCCGTACCACCTCCGGCACGTAAATTTTTAATTGCTTTGGCTATGTCGGACGGACGATGGGTAAAATCGTGTACTAATGAAATGCCAGAATCAAATTCTGCCAAAAGAGCTTGGTCGAATGGCCGCATAACTGAGTAGACAAATTTAATAATTGCTTGTTTTTCAAAATCTAGTTTCACACGAACACTGGAACTGGTATCAATAAGTAATGCAATTCTTAGAGGTAGATCAGACTGACGGCTAAAATTGGTGATTTTCTGGACTACTCCATCCTCTCTTATTTCAAATCCATCCTGCGTCAAATCTGTAATTAATTGGCCCTGCTTATTCACCACGGTGGCAAGAACATTAACTGCCTCAACTTGAACTCTAATTTGAGAATCTTGAAAAGCTGTCAACAAAAACAATCCCAACACTAAAAAGATGGCTATGCTTTTTTTTCTCATTTTGGAGAATTTACTACATACCGAACCTTGATTTCTAGATTTGTCAGTCATTAATGAACGCCCCCATCAATAATGTCCAAAACCTGTGTTAGGCGCTGGATTGTCCACATGGGAGATTTATTTAAAGCAATAGATGGTTCAGACTTAGTCAACCAAGCAACTCTAAAATCTACCTGCCCAGCACCTAACACATCAGCCTCAGGATCATCTCCTACGTATAAACACCTATTGGGTTTATACGGGACATCGTCAAAAATTTTTTCAAAAAATACCCCCCCTGGTTTTCTCCAACCGACTTCTTCTGAAATAAAAATAAACTCAAATTTCTCCTCTATTCCAAACTGTCGCAACGCAGCTCGAGCTGTCGGAGCATGATCAAAATTCGAAGCCAATACTAGTGGATATTTAGAAAGTTTGTTCAAAACTACTTTGTTCTCATCTGGAAGATAAATTGTGCGGAGCATCTCATCAGTATGTGCCTTTAATATCAATTTTGCTGCTGATTTTTGTTTGAGTTCTAATCTATCACTTAGTATTTGAAATCGCTGCAGAGAGGGAATTTCCCTATGCTCTGGGCCTCTCATTTTGCGTACAATTTCCTTAGTTTTAACAAACTCTTCTAGAAATTCTTCGTATGAAAATGTTACCGACCACTGCTTTTTGATTTTTTCATACACACTAACTGTAGTTGTACGAAGAGCTTCCCCTCTAAAATTGACTTGAGGAAGTCCAGAAAAATCAAAGTGAAGAAGAGTGTTAAAAAGATCAAAAAATATAGCTTGAAATTTCAAATAAACATCCTTTAGTTCAAACGCTTTTAGTATCATAGACTACACCATGCTGCAATCCTGTTCGAATTGTCAGCTCTGCATCTTTGACAAAGATTCTTTTATTGACTAGATTTTACAAGTTTGATTTACACATAACGTTTAGTGAAATTTATAGAGCCTGAAATAATATTTTTTCGTGTAACCTAGACGTGATCTTTATAAATTTCTAGAGGAGGAAATATGTCTGAATTTGTAACTGTTGCGCAAACAAATGATGTTCCATCTGGCAAAGGACAAGTAGTTGAAGCAAATGGAAAGCAAATAGCACTATTTAATGTAGATGGAAATTTTTATGCCATCGACAACAATTGCGCTCATCGAAACGGACCACTGGGCGAAGGAGCTTTAGACGGTACTACCGTAATCTGTCCTTGGCACCGTTGGAGTTATGATGTGACTTCAGGAGAATGTTTAACAAATTCTCAGATTTGCCAAGAAAAATATGAAGTTAAAATCGAAGGGCAAGAAATTAAAATAGCCATCTAGGCATTTCTTCATCTCTTCTCATTTTGCAATCTCAACATCCGGTTCTATCTGCAAAGCAAGAATGAGCCGGTTGATCATATTGAAGAATCCTATTACAGCAATCAGATCCACTACTTGATCAGATGTAAAGTGATTATTAAGCTGGGTCCAGTAGTCATCTTGAATTTCATCTGGCTCCCTACTAACTCTCTCAGCTAATTCTAAAACTTCTTTCTCATAATAGGAAAAAAGGTCGCTAGCTGCATAATCATCCATACTCTGGATTTGCTCATCACTCCACCCAGCCTCCTTTGCCCTTTCAGTGTAATAGCCAACCGTATATTTGCACTTATGCAACTGGCAAGTTTTTAAAATAGCCAAATGACTAACCTTCTCACTTAAACCATTTTCACCAGAAACAGTTAAGTAAAGATTGGCTATTTCCTCTAAAAAATTTCCGCTGTGGGCTAAGGTCTTGATGAAATTTGGAACAAATCCAACCTCTTTTTCCATCCGGGAATATACTTCCTTAACCTTTTCGTTAGCTGCATCCATCTGAACAGGCAAATATCTTGGCATTCTATACCTCCGGTCGCGAATATTAGCATCGAGATAACAATCTGACAACTACCCCGTACGCTTTTGCAAGTTTGATTAACTCCAACAGAACAATGGGAACATAGTAGAAATTAAATAAGCTTACCGCTTGCTCCTAAGCGCGGAAAACTGGCGATCAGCAAGATAACTAGATCTAACCAAGGGTCCACTTTCAACATGTTCGAACCCTAATTCTTCTCCTACTTTTTTCCAGTGGCGAAACTCGTCAGGATGATAATAACGATCAACCGGTAAATGCCATTCTGTAGGACGAAGGTACTGCCCTAAGGTTAATATACTAACCCCTCGGTCAACCAAATCCTTCATAACGCTTTTAATTTCATTCTCCTGTTCACCTAAGCCGAGCATCATACCCGTCTTTGTTACAATCCGAAAAGAACTTTGTTTGACCCTCTGCAAAAGTTCTAGAGAAATTAAATATTCTCCACCCCCTCGTGCTTTTGGGTATAGACGAGGAACAGTTTCAATATTATGGTTAACAATCTCCGGTTCAGAGTCTAAAATTACTTGTAAGGCCCTAACTGATCCTTGAAAATCAGGTACTAAGACTTCTATTACACACTTAGGACTTTGGCGCCGAACCTCTTGGACTGTTTGGGCAAAAAGAAATGCTCCTCCATCTTCTAAATCATCACGATCTACAGAGGTAATAACAACATGCTTAAGATTCATAGCCTTAACTGCTTCCCCAACTCTTATGGGTTCTAACTCATCAATTTTAGCTGGTATTCCCTTATCAACAGCACAATACCTGCATCCTCGAGTACACACATCTCCCAAAATCATAAATGTGGCCACACCATGAGACCAGCACTCTCCCATATTTGGACACTTTGCCTCCTGACAAACCGTGTTCAAACTCAGTTCTGTCATAAGCTTTTTTAGACTATGTACCTTTTCGCCAAAAGGAGCTTTAACGGTTATCCATGAAGGGTGTCTTTTTAATTTAGAATTATATTTTTCGAGTTTTTCCATTTGCAGTGCCTAACCATAGCAAATTTTATTTGAACTGCACAGTTACCTACTACAGCAACTGATTTTATCTAAAAAAACCCTCAGCAAACTCTTTCTTCTAGGGAAGGATGGTCTTTGCTATACTAGCCCAGAAGATTGGAAGTTTGCGAAAATAAATTAGCCAAACTGGAAACAATCGTGCACGATTATTTTGCATTTATTTTGCTAGTGCTCTTTGCAGCTTTAACCTCCGGCGGAATGGTTGCGATCAGTCAGTGGCTTGGACCGCGTCGTCAAGGTGCAGTTCATGATATGCCTTTCGAGTGCGGGGTCCCACCAAGTAAGATCGTAAAAGGCCATTTCTCAGTTAAATTTTTTATAGTAGCGCTTCTTTTTGTTCTTTTCGATATTGAATTAATATTTCTCTTTCCTTGGGCAGTTGTTTATAAAGACCTCGGGTTATTAGGATTTGTAGAAATGAGTATTTTTCTTTTAATAGTTGTTTCGGGACTGTTTTACTCCATCAAACGGGGAGTTTTAGAATGGAAATAAAAGACGAAGGAAGCCTCCAGCACGGTTTCTTTACTAGCAAGCTAGATAATATGGTGGGGTGGGCCCGGAAATACTCTGTTTTCCAATACCCCTTCGTTACCGCATGTTGTGGCATGGAATACATGTCCACCGCCTGCGCCCACTACGATATTGATCGTTTTGGTGCCGGACTGCCACGTTTTTCTCCGCGCCAAGCTGATGTTCTGTTTGTAGTAGGAACAATCAGTCAAAAATTGGCCCCAGTTCTATTACACATTTATGAACAAATGTGTGCCCCAAAATGGGTAGTGGCCTTTGGTGTTTGTACCTGCACAGGTGGTTTCTACGACAACTACGCCACAGTTAGAGGAATAGACCATATTATTCCTGTAGATGTTTATATTCCAGGATGTCCCCCTCGCCCAGAAACTGTTTTGCAGGGATTAATGCTACTACAGGAAAAAATTCAAAATCAGCCACAGGAAATCTAGCAAGTAGTAGTTAGGAAACGATCATCTTAAAACTAGCCATATAGCTATATGAAAGAAAATAAAACACTACCAAAACTAAAGAAAAAATTTCCAGAGAGTCTTATTCAAGTCCACTCTCTCCTAGATCAAGATACCGTAAGCATTACCAAATCAGCACTTCTACCAATAGCCCGTTATCTAAATAAAGACCCCGAGCTACAGTACGACTACCTAATGGATCTAACAGCAGTTGATTATTGGAAACGAACGCCCAGATTTGAAGTAGTTTATCATTTTCTTTCTCTTAAAAATCTTACTCGAATCCGCATCAAAGTACCCGTAGGCATCCGCAAACTAGAAATAGACAGCCTCACCAAAATTTGGCCGAACGCCAACTGGTATGAGCGAGAAGTTTATGACATGTTTGGAATCCATTTTATAGGTCATCCTGACTTGCGAAGGATTTTGATGTATCCCGAATTTGAAGGGTATCCTTTGCGCAAGGATTATCCTATCGATAAACGTCAGCCTCGGGTGGGCCCCAAGGACTAATTGTATTAAATGAATTTGAAAATCAATCCATGGTAAAAACAAAAGAACTAGAAACAAAAACTATGCTTCTTAACGTTGGACCTGCTCATCCAGCTATGCATGGGGTTGTTCAAATTAAAGTGCAATTAGATGGTGAAATTGTTCGTAATGCTGATATCGAAATTGGATATCTCCACCGTGCTTTTGAAAAGGAATGTGAAAATAGTACTTACACGCAATGTTTCCCCTACACCGACCGCCTCAACTATGTCTCTCCATTAATTAATAATTTCGCGTTTTCAGCTGCTGTAGAACAACTCATGGGACTAGAACCTCCACCACGATGTAACTACATTCGAATTATTATGAGTGAAATTTCAAGGATCACCGACCATTTAACATGCATAGGAGCCTCAGCTATGGAATTGGGAGCAGTTTCCGCTTTCCTCTATATGATCAAGGCTCGAGAATGGCTTTACGAGCTAATAGAAAATGTAACTGGGGCTCGCCTGACAATTTCCTATGCTCGAATTGGTGGGGTTAAAGCGGACCTCCCTGAAGAATTTATCGAACAATGCTCTACTGCTCTTAAGAAAACAGAGGAAGTAATTGAAGAAATAGACAGCCTGCTCACTGGGAATCGGATCTTTTATGATCGTATGCGAGGAATCGGAATTATCTCACAAGAACAGGCCCGCTCTTACGGCATAACCGGCCCATTTTTGCGCTCAACTGGTATAGATTATGATGTTAGAAAGGCCTTTCCTTACTTTGGATATGAATGCTTTGATTTTGATGTGCCTGTTGGAAAAAATGGAGATAACTACGATCGCTATCTCGTACGCATGGAAGAGATGCGACAATCAATTCGTATTATAAAACAAGCTTTAACTTCCATTCCTGAAGGCCCCACAAATGTAGATTCTGAAGGTGAGGTCATTGATCCTGATCTAATGTCTGATTTAGGTAAAGTCGGAAAAACATCTGGCCTTCTTAACAACAATGTTTTAATTGAACCCACATTGGAGGGTTCTGAAAAACGCTATCATGATCGCCTCTACGCAGCCACAAAAGAAGCTTGGCTGCCACCCAAAGAAAAGGTTTATGCCAGCATAGAAGCTCTTATGAATCACTTTAAAGTGATTATGCTAGGACATGGAGTAAGACCCACTAAAGGAGAAGTTTATTTTCCAGTTGAAGGAGCTAATGGAGAGTTAGGTTTTTATATTATCAGTGATGGAACGGACCGTCCTTGGCGAGTCCGTTGTCATCCTCCCTGCTTTCCTATTATGGCAGCGCTTGAACACATTCTTGAAGGAGATCAATTATCCGACATTGTTCCCACTTTTGGCTCTGTTAACATGATTGCTGGAGAACTTGACAGATGAGCACCATCTTTAAATTCACACCAGAAAACCAGGAAAAATTCGTCCACATTCTGTCACTTTATCCAGAAAAAAGAGCTGCAATGCTACCCACCTTACATTTAGCTCATCAACAGAACGGATATATCTCATCTGAGGTGGAGTGTTATGTGGCTGATCTTCTTGAAATTTCAATAGTTGAGGTTCACGAAGTCACTACCTTCTATACCCTTTTCTTTGAACGTCCTATGGGACATCATCATATTCGTTTGTGTAAAAGCATTAGTTGTTGGATATGCAAGGCCGATCAAATAGAAGAGTATCTGGGAAACAGATTAGGTGTATCTAGTGGAGAAATTACTGAAAATGGCAGCTTCAGCTGGGAAGCAGTACCTGAGTGCTTAGGAGCTTGTGAAATGGCACCTATGATGCAGTTAGGTAAAGATTGCTATGGTCCCTTGACTCCAGACAAGGTAGATCAAATTTTAGAAACTGCATCCCAGTCAGACAATACAGCCTGACATCTGGGAAATAAGAAAGAGCATTTTTATGCCGATCGTAAAATTACTTTCGGAATATTTTGGAAACTCCCATGCCAAGGATCTGGATTGGTATCAAGATCAAGGAGGCTATGAAGGAGCTCGTCAAGCTCTAAAAATGGACCCAGAGACAATTGTAGACCAAGTCATCCAATCTAATTTGAGAGGTTTAGGTGGCGCTGGATTTCCTACTGGAAGAAAATGGTCCTTTATACCTCAAGATACTGGCAAACCAATATATCTTGCAGTAAATGCGGATGAATCCGAACCAGGAACATTTAAAGATCGGTATATTCTTGAATGGGATCCTCACCGCCTAATCGAGGGAATTATTATTTGCGCATATGCTGTGGGAATTCATACGGCATATATCTATATACGTGGCGAGTATGTTCTCGGATATGAAACCCTTCAAAAAGCCTTAGATGATGCATATCAAAAAGGTGTGCTTGGTAAAAAAGTTTTGGGAGAAAATTTTCATTTAGACATACATATTCATCGTGGCGCAGGTGCCTATATTTGTGGAGAGGAAACCGGACTCCTCGAATCGCTGGAGGGGAAAAAGGGTTGGCCTCGACTTAAGCCTCCGTTTCCAGCAGTGGTGGGATTGTTTAATTGCCCTACAGTAATTAACAATGTCGAAACCCTTTCTCATCTTCCAAAAATCATTTTAAATGGACCTGTTTGGTTTGCCGAAATTGGCTGCCCACAAAATGGAGGAACTCGATTGTTTGCACTATCAGGAAGCGTCCAAAAACCTGGAGTCTATGAATTACCCATGGGAACTCCCCTGCGCGAACTTATATATGAACATGGAGAAGGAATTATTAACGGCAAAAAAATTAAAGCCATCATGCCAGGAGGAGCTTCTTCTGCAATTTTAACGACAGAAAATTTAGATGTGCCTTTAGATTTTGAAAGTTTAAAAAAACTAGATTCAATGCTGGGATCTGGCGCTGTAATAGTTATGAATGAGGATATTTGCATGGTCGAAGCAGCTCATAACATCATGAGTTTTTTCTCTCATGAATCTTGCGGGCAATGCACACCATGCCGTGAAGGCACCCACTGGGTTTATAAAATTTTGAGCCGTATTTTAAAAGGCGATGGAAATAATGAGGATATAAGGAATTTATTAGAATTAGCTGACAATATGAGTGGCACTAGCATTTGCGCATTATCAGATGGTGCTGCTATGGCTTTCAGAAGCTACATCCAACGATACAAATCGGAATTTGAGTATCATATTTTGCATAAGGAATGTAATTTGGTAAAAACATGAGGGACGATCAAAGCTAAGCACTTCTACTTGAAAGATTCAGACACGAACTTACTTTCTTGTCAGCGATCAAGCAACAGAATCTATTTCAAAACTAGAGCTGTGAAAGCGAAATTGAGTACAGATTATGCCAAACCTGACAATAAACGGACAGGAAATTACCGTAGATTCTGATACGACGGTAATCCAAGCAACTGAAAAAATGGGGACATATGTGCCTCGCTATTGCTACCACCCTGGACTACCCGTAGTTGGCAGCTGCAGAATGTGTCTGGTTGAAATTGAAGACATGCCAAAATTGGCCATATCCTGTCATACCCAAGTTCAAGAAGGAATGAAAGTTATTACTGACTCCGAAAAAGTCAAACAAGCACGCAAATCAATGCTTGAATTTCTTTTAATCAACCACCCACTAGATTGTCCCGTTTGCGATCAGGCTGGAGAGTGTGATCTTCAAAATTTTTATATGGAGATAGGACAATATGACAGCCGCTTTGTAGAGAATAAAATTAAAAGAAAAAAGGCTCTTCCCATCGGTCCTCACGTAATTTTAGATCAAGAAAGATGTATTTTGTGCACACGCTGCACACGTTTTTGTGAAAGCATTTCTAAAACTAATGAATTAGGTGTTTTCAATCGAGGCAATAACTCTACAATCGATCTCTATCCAGGTAAGACCCTTGAAAATCCATACTCGGGAAATGTCATAGACATTTGTCCTGTCGGTGCTCTTACAGAACGAGAATTTCGCTTTCAATGCCGTGTTTGGTATCTCTCAACCGAACAATCCATCTGTACTGGATGTTCTCGGGGCTGTAATATGAATATTCACTATAACTCCGATAGGCGCTACAAGGCCTCAGGAAATCGAGTACAACGTTTAAAACCTAGATTTAACCCATTTGTTAATCAATGGTGGATGTGTGATGAAGGACGTTTTTCTTATAAAAAAATTGATGAAGGACGAATTCAATCGCCTTGTCTACGAGTTGGAGAAAAAACCCAAAACACTGACTGGGAAACCATCATTAAAGAAACTTCGGTAATTCTCAACACAGCGTTGAGTTCTTTTGGTCCTGGATCTATTGCTGTAATTGCTTCTCCTCAACTCTCCAATGAGGACCTGTATCTAACTCAAAAATTATTTGGAGAGTTCATGAAACTCACCCAAATTGGCTATGAAAATCCTTGGGAGCAAGAAGGATTTCAGGATGATTTTTTAATCCGTGCTGACAAAAATCCAAATAGCTATGGTGCCAAAGAATTAGGACTTAAATCAGATGTAAAAGATATTTTAAACAGAGCGTCTACAGGAGAAATCAAGGTCCTCTACATAATGAATCATAACTTAGATAATGCTCAGGCACAGCAACTATTGCAACAGACAGAATGTGTGATTTTCCAGGGAACTCACTGGAATAGCACCGCACAACTCGCACACTTAGTACTACCATCAGCTACCTTCGCAGAAAAAGATGGAACCTTTACCAACTTTGAAGGACGTCTACAAAGATTTCAACAGGCCTTTCTACCTCTCGCCGATTCCAGAACCGACCATAAGATCTTAATGCAACTTGCCAAAGATCTAGAATACCCTCTAGACTACGAAACCCCTGAAGAACTCTTTATTGAATGGTACGGAAAACCCTATGAACAACTTGATGAATTTGGGGAAACACTAAACTAGAAACTGGCTTAATAACACATCAAATAGCTAATGGAATATTTTATCCATTTCACCAAAGCATTTTTTATTTTTACGGTAGTAATGGGTTATATGTTCATCTTAAGTTGGATGGAACGTAAGCAGAGTGCCCTAATGCAGGATCGAATTGGAGCCAACCGAGCTAGTATTTTGGGATTTCGCTTTTTGGGACTATTTCATCCCATTGCTGATGCCATCAAATTACTAACCAAAGAAGACTTTATACCTCCTTCTGGAAACCGATTTCTGCACACTTTAGCTCCTATGAGCGCTTTGTTTTTTGCTTTAATTAGCTTTGCTACCATTCCCTTCGGAGGAATTTATCAGTTTGGAAATCACACCATTTCCTTGCAAATTTTAGATTTAAACGTTGGTTTACTTTATGTTTTCGCCATTATGAGTATGGGGGTCTACAGTTTTGTGTTAGCTGGTTGGTCCTCGGATAATAACTACGCCCTTCTGGGAGGATTACGTGCTTCCAGCCAAATGATTTCATATGAAATCACCATGGGAGCTACCATTATTGGGCTTCTCATGGTTTATGAAACCTTAAATCTACAAGAAATTAACCTGGCACAGGGGCAGTTGCTCTGGGGGTGGCTCCCAATGTGGGGAGTTTTAATACAACCACTTGGATTCATTCTTTTTGCCACGGCAGCTATGGCAGAAACAAAACGAGTTCCTTTCGATATCCCAGAAGGCGAATCTGAAATCATTGGCTATTTTGTCGAATATAGTGGCATGAAATTTGGAATGTTTTATACTACTGATTTTGTAGGAACAGTACTGGCATCTTCCCTCATTACAACATTGTTTTTTGGAGGTTGGCAGGTTCCCTATCTCACCTCAAACGGTTTTAGTTTTCCAGAAGGAACAATCATCTTTCTATCCCAACCGATTGTCATGATTTTGCAAATTAGTTCCTTTTTGTTCAAAGTCTTCTTTTTTTGTTTCTTAATGATGTTAGTTCGCTGGACTTTACCTCGTTTCCGATGGGATCAACTTATGAAATTAGGGTGGACAATTATGCTTCCTCTCTCAATTATAAATATTGTTATCACTGGCCTAATTATCTTGATAAAAAACAGTGTTTAAAAAATAAGTTAAAATTATACAAGCAATGGGTATCAAAAAAGTCGAAAGGAAAATCAGTTTGTGGGAGCGTAGCTATCTTCCCATCATCGCAAAAGGTCTTTACCTCACTGCAAAACATTTCTTTCGAAATCTTCTAATTCATATTCTCCACCAAATAGGTCTAGGGAAACACTGGCGTGGCGGAGAAACATTTCAGTACCCAGAAGAACGTCGACCTTTATCCTCTCGATTACGCACTCTTCATCGTCTCACTCGACGCAAAGACAACTCGCCTCGTTGTGTGGCCTGTATGATGTGTGAAAGTGTTTGCCCTGCAAGATGTATTTATATCGTTGCAGGAGAACATCCAAATCCTGAAATTGAAAAATATCCAATTCGCTTTGACATTGATCTTGGCCTATGTGTTTTCTGTGGATTTTGTGTAGAGGCTTGTCCGGAAGATGCTATACGAATGGATACAGGCATATTGGAATTTTCCTCTTATAGTCGGGAAGGAATGATTTACGATCTCGATAAGTTGCTTTCCCTCTCACCCAAAACTCACTCAGATTCAACAATTAAACAGACTGCTATATCCGAGAGAAAATAGCTAGTCAGCAAATACCTCTCGACAAGAATCACTAAAAAGCTTTTTCACTTCATCCATGCTAACACTGCGCTTTAACATTTGATTCAGAGAAGTCATTGGACAATTTGGAAAACCACAAGGATTAATTAATTGAAAATATCGCAAATCTGTTTGAATATTCAGAGCAAAACCGTGCATTGTGATCCAACGTCTCACTCCGACACCAATTGAAGCCAGTTTCCCTTCATCACTCCACACACCTGTTAATCCAGGCTTACGATACGCATTAACCCCTACTTTTTTAACTGCGAGAATTAGGCTCAGTTCGAGATCTCTCAAAAATGAGCGCACATCTCTTCTACGTCGTCTTAAATCGAGATGAACGTACCCCATAAGTTGTCCTGGACCATGGTAGGTAATACCCCCCCCACGATTAACTGAAATTGTCCTAACTGAATCTCTATTCCAACTATCCTTAACCGGAAAATTATTTTTTACCAATCGTCCCGTAGTAAATACGTGCGGATGTTCTAAGAAGTAAATAGTTTCTGGTCCTTCTCGATTGGCGATACTCATAACTGCTTTTTCCTGATATAACAGTGCTTCCGGCAATTCCATTAAGCCCAAATCAACAAATTGCATAGCTTTATTTTAGATCATCCATTACTGTTCTGCTCGCAATGCAGATAAAGAAATTTAAATTCATATAAAGCAACCTAGAAAATTAGTGTGTTTTCTCATGTTAAGATAAAAGTTCCTAAACATGAAAAAAATTCCACAGATTATTTATACTGAGCTCATCACTCCTTCACTAATCACTCTATTAGTACTAACGTTTGTAGTATTCACTCGAGAATTTGGCCGACTGGCTGAAATGCTAATACGAAAAAGCTCTGACGCAATAACTATTCTTCAAATAATACTATCTCTTCTACCTAGTATTTTAATATTCACAGTTCCTTTTTCTTTTCTTATAGGAACATTAATTGCCTTCAGTCGCCTTAACTCAGACAGTGAAATAGTGGCCATGCGAGCCAATGGCATCAGCACCTATCAAATGTTAACTCCAGTTCTTAAAGCTGGAGTGTTGGTAGCAACCATCACCTTTATTCTTACCCTATTTCTGCTTCCCTTAGGCAATTGGTCTCTATACCAAATTCGCCATCAAGTTGGCTTTCGCCCTGCTCAATCTGAAATCGCTCCTCGTGTTTTCAACGAAGACTTCCCAGGAGTAATTTTATATGTTAACGACATTGAACTGCGCAGCTCCACTTGGCAGGGAGTCCTCCTAGCTGACAGTGAAGGAATTTCGGAAAAAAAGATTATCCTTTCCCAAACAGCCTATCCTGTTTTTGGCCAAGACAACAAAAAAGTTCAACTTCATTTCGAGAATGGTTTAGTCTACACAGTCACGCCACAATCTCCTGAAAAAGATAGTCTGGCCACCTTTCATACATTAGACATACCAGTTCCTTCTACTAAATTTGGGCCACCTGCCATTCGACCTAAAAGATCAAAAGAAAAGAGCATTTCTGAACTTATTAATGATCTGAAAACACCAAAAACAAATGTGTCAAATCATAGTCTAGTCGAATTAAATCGAAGAATAGCCCTACCTCTTTCAGTCTTATTATTTGCAATTCTAGGTGTTACCATGACGGGACGGACGCCCCGAGGCAGCAAAGGCAAAGGATTTCTATTAGGCATAGGAATTGCTCTAGTCTACTATCTGCTATTTGCTACAGGCACTGAATTAGCTGAAAATGGAGACTTTTCGATCGGATGGGGTGTTTGGGGCTCTAATCTACTGCTACTTCTAGCTGCGGCCTTAAGTTTTCGTTATTACCACTCTGGCTTTCCTTTTCTCCGCACGCTAAGAAGTTATTTAAACTTGTCTCAAGGATCCAAATTAACAAAACACCTTCGCCACAACAAACTTACTACTTCTCTGAATAGTATGCTTCATAATTTGCATGACAATTATTTTTCTATAAATAGAATTCGATTGCAGTTTCTACAGATTATCGACCGCTATGTTAATCGAGTTTTTTTACTCTACTTTGGACTTACATTAACAATTTGTGTATCCCTAGTTTACCTCTTTACCTTTTTTGAACTCATCGATGATGTTTTAGAAAATGATATTTCCTACACAGTTCTTCTAAATTACTATTTTTACCTTCTCCCTCACGTCTTAATGTTAATAATTCCTATATCAATATTAATTGCCACTTTGTTAACTTTTGGCTCACTCGAACAAACAAACCAAATAATTGCCTTTAAGGCCTGTGGAATAAGTATTTACCGTTTAATTGTTCCTGTGCTAATTATAACTTTAGCAATCAGCTCACTAATTTTCGTCCTACAGGAACACATTCTTCCCTACGCCAATCAACGACAGGATAATTTAAGGGATATCATTCAAGGTCGTCCCGCTCAGACTCATTATCAGGTAGGACATAATTGGATTTTTGGACAGAATAATCGTCTTTACAATTATAACTATTATGATTCAAATCGATCTGTCTTTGCTGAAATTTCAGTCTACGAACTCGACATCGCCAAAAATCAGCTACTGGGACATACCTATGCTCAGAGAGCTGAATGGAATCCTCACACACGTGGTTGGATACTTCATAACGGATGGAGTCGAACTCTTCAGCCTGGAAACAATCCTCAATTTTCAACTTTCAAACAAGAAATATTCTTTTTTCCAGAAACTCCACGCTATTTTCAAAAAGAAGTAAAAGATTCAAATAAAATGACTTATGGAGAATTAAAAAAATATATTTTTAGCCTCCAACAAGGTGGTTTTGAAGTTGATCAATTAAAAACTGAGTTAAACAAAAAAATCTCCTTCCCTATGGTTAATATCATTATGGCGATTTTGGGCATCCCCTTCGCTTTTTCACTAGGTCGAAAAGGGACATTCCATGGTATTGGAATAGGAGTTCTCCTGGGAATTATCTACTGGGGAGCATTTGGAATATTTGGAGTACTTGGATCTAATGGAATGCTTGCACCTGTAATGGCTGCTTGGGGGCCTAATTTCTTATTTGCAACAGGTGGTCTCTTACTTGCGTCAAAAATTAGATCTTAATTACTATCTGCCCATTCACTTTTACATCTAGCTTGCTTATGTTACCTTTACTTTGACCTGTAACTGCGGCTTGAACAGCTTTTTAGGAGAAGATAGTGCATATGAACAAGTGGAAGAAAAAAGATACTTCATTGGCTTTGGTAAGGTGGTTTGATGCTTGGGCCGGGTGCGAAACAGCTTCAGAAGTCGATGCCTATAAAATTGATTGGATTAGGAGTATTCCTTTTTTAACCCTTCATTTAATGTGCCTCAGCGTTATCTTAGTCGGATGGAGTCCAATAGCTGTAACTGTGACCGCATCCCTGTACTTTATACGCATGTTTGCAGTTACAGGATTTTACCATCGCTACTTTTCGCACCGAACATTTAAAACTTCTCGCTTGGGTCAATTCGCTCTTGCTATTCTGGGAAATAGTGCCGTTCAAAAAGGGCCTCTTTGGTGGGCAGCACATCATCGTCATCACCATCGCTTTTCTGACAAGGAAGGCGATGTGCACTCCCCCATCCAAGACAGCTTCTTCTGGAGTCACATGGGATGGATTACTTGCCGAAAAAATTTCCCTACCAGATTAAAAGAGGTTCCAGATTTGGCAAAGTTTCCTGAGCTTTGTTTTCTGGACCGCTTCGATAACCTAGTACCACTAGTGTTGGCATTATCTCTCTTCACTTTAGGGGCAACACTTAATACGTTTGCGCCTGAACTAGGAACATCTGGCATGCAGATGTTGGTCTGGGGATTTTTTATCTCCACAACAATTCTTTTCCACTGTACTTCTACTATAAATTCTCTAGCCCATAAGATTGGACGCAAACGGTTCGATACATCAGATGAAAGCCGCAACAGTTTCGTATTGGCATTAATTACTTTAGGAGAAGGCTGGCATAACAACCATCATCACTTTCCTGCAGCCGTCCGACAAGGATTCTATTGGTGGGAAATAGACATTACTTACTATTTGCTTCGCCTACTCTCCTGGACAGGCTTAATATGGGAACTAACACCCGTACCAAAAGCAGCTCTTGAAAATAGCCGAGTTGACTAATATTTAAAGCTATTTCCATTCAGTTAATCCAGAAATCATCTTGGCGCCTTCGCTCCTCCTTGCTCCGAGTTTTTTTATCCTGCACCTCTGGGTTTTTCCTTATTCGATTGAGGCTCCAACGATAATAGGCCTGACGCATTCCAGAAAATGAAAGCCAACCCTTTAAGTAAAAAAAGGCAACAATCATTCCTCCAAGATGGGCAATATGTGAAATGCCGCTTCCGGTAGAGTTGAGTGAAGAGTAAAAGGCCATAACACCTAAAAACCCTACCAAATATTTAACTTTGACAGGAAATAGAAAATACACATAGACACGTCTCTCTGGAAACATCATCCCATAAGCCATCAGAATTCCATAAATAGCACCACTAGCACCAATCGTGGGAGTTTGAGAAAAGGGGTCGAAAATAACTGATAAAATTCCTGCTCCCACACCCGTAGTTATAAAAAATTGCAAAAATCTTCTTTTACCCCAATACCGTTCTAGTTCACTTCCAAACATCCATAAAACAAACATATTGATGACTAAGTGCCAAAAACCACCATGTAAAAATAAATATGTAGCCAATTGCCAGATAAAAAGCTTGCTTAAAACCCATTGTGGAACTAAACCAAAAATTAGCACCATTTCTTGGCCTGATCCCATTTTCTGCATCAGGTAAGTTACTCCACACGCAATAATAAGATACTTAACCATCGGCATTAACTCAGGACCAAATCTGAAATGATGTCGGGGAGATTGATACATACCGTCCCTGATAATAGCATTCTGGGAAATATCGAGAAAGCAGTCTCCTATAACAGGCGATTCATAGACTATAAATGTGATCAGAGTTGACAAAACTTAAACTCAAAAATAGTGTTAGACACTGATGGACATTACTAAAACACTTATTTTAGTTGCTGCAGTCTCTCTTCTGTCGGGATTACTAGAATCACAGTCTCTGTCCTCACCTGAAATACAATTAGTTCAACACATCGATTCTCACCAGGAAGATGCTATTGAGTTTCTAAGACAGGTAGTAGATGTCAACAGCGGAACTATGAATCATAAGGGTGTGCGCCAAGTTGGAAATTTTTTTCAAAAAGAACTAGATTTTTTGGGGTTTACTAGTCGTTGGATACCTATGGACAAGGTCAACCGAGCTGGCCATCTGTTTTCAAAAATTGATGGTCATCGTGGCAAGCGCATCCTACTAATTGGACATCTGGATACTGTATTTGCCAAGGATAGCTCCTTTCAAAAATTCATACAATTTCAATCACAGGCCAAGGGACCTGGAGTAGAAGACATGAAGGGCGGTAATGTAGTGATACTCTTTGCCCTTAAAGCGCTTCACTCAATTGGAGCTCTTAGCGAAGCCAATATTACAGTAGTGTTTACCGGTGATGAAGAAGATAGTGGCTCCCCACAACACATTAGCCGCCACGATTTAATTGAGGCAGCTAAGCAAAACGATATCGCCCTCGGATTTGAAGGTGGCGTGGGTGGCATAGGAACGGCTACTGTTGCTCGACGCAGCACTACTGACTGGGTGTTAAATGTAAGTGCTAAAAGAGGCCATTCTTCACGTATTTTTAACCCAGAATTTGGCTCAGGGGCTATCTACGAAGCTTCTCGTATTTTAACTGGTTTTTATAATGAACTTAGAAATGAAAGATACTTATCATTTAGCCCAGGTCTCATCTTAGGAGGCACAAATTTGAATCAAGAAAAGATATTCAGTCGGGGCCAAGCTTTTGGAAAGAACAATGTTATACCTCAAACAGCAGTTGTTAGAGGAGACTTGCGCTGTATTTCTGCAGAACAATTACAACGAGCTAAAAAACAAATGCAAGATATCGTTTCGCGCCATCTTCCTTTAACATCAGCAGAAATTATCTTTGATGACGGCTATCCAGCGATGAGTCCCACTCCCGCAAACTACTCCCTATTGGCTCAACTAGACCAGGTAAGTCGTGATCTGGGCTTTGGTCCTGTAAAAGCAATTGATCCAAGCAAACGAGGTGCTGCTGATATTTCTTTTGTTGCCCCTCACATTCAAGCAGCGCTAGACGGTTTAGGTGTAGTAGGATCAGGCAGTCATAGTGAGGAAGAAACTGTGGATTTAAATTCATTGCCTATTATGACAAAACGAGCCGCTGTACTAATTTACAGATTAATCTATAAGTAAATTAACCTAATAAAAACTAGGTCCCCTCATCCCAAGAGCTCAGATAATTCACTTGTTCTGGTGTTAGATTATCTATGGAAAATTCCATCGAGGCCAACTTGAGTCGAGCAATTTCTTGATCAATTTCATTAGGAACCTCGTATACTCGATTTTCTAATTTTCCCCGAGTATTGACCAAATATTCGGCAGACAGTGCCTGATTAGCAAAAGACATATCCATAACTGAGGCTGGATGTCCTTCGGCAGCAGCTAAATTCACCAAACGACCTTCTCCTAATAAATAAATCCTCCGACCATCTTTAAGTTGGTGCTCATCTAATCCCTCTCTAATCCTACGCTTAGATTGAGTTAAGGACTCTAGAGCCTCTAAATCTATCTCAACATTGAAATGCCCTGAATTGGCAACAATTGCCCCATCCGCCATATTCTCAAAATGCTCTCTACGAATAACACTCTTATTTCCTGTAAGAGTTACCATTATTTTGGCAGTTTTAACAGCTTCATCAAAAGGCATAACCTGAAATCCATCCATTACAGCTTCTAGACCTCTTACTGGATCCACCTCGCAAACTACTACATGGGCACCCATTCCTTTTGCACGCATAGCTACTCCGCGACCACACCAACCATAACCAATTACTACAAAAGAAGTTCCCGCCAACAGAAGATTGGTAGCTCTAATAATGCCATCAATTGTTGATTGTCCAGTCCCGTAACGATTATCGAATAAATGTTTGGTATCGGCATCATTAACAGCAACAACAGGAAAGCGTAAAACGTTATCTTCAGCCATACTTCGCAAACGAATAATTCCAGTAGTGGTTTCCTCAGTACTTCCAATTATTTCTGAGATTAATTCCTGCTTTTTGGAAAGAACAGTGGTAACCAAATCAGCACCATCATCCATAGTAATTTGAGGGCTGTGCTCCAATGCCGAGTAAATATGAGAGTAATAAGTTTCCCTATCCTCCCCGTTAATAGCATAAACTGGGATATCAAAATCATTTACCAAAGAAGCCGCCACATCATCCTGAGTGCTTAATGGATTAGAAGCACAAACACGACAATCGGCCCCACCCGCCTTGAGTGTTCTAGCCAAATTAGCCGTTTCCGTAGTGACATGTAGACAAGCTGCTATCCGAATGTCCTGTAGCGGCTTTTCTTTTTCAAAGCGCTCACGAATTAAACGTAAAACAGGCATTGATTGATCTGCCCAATCAATACGATTCTTTCCTTTTCCTGCTAGGGAAAGATCTTTGACATCACCCTTCATAAAACTCTCCTATCTATTAGTCTGGAAACTTTAGTTAAATCTTTAGAACTATTTCGAATTTATTTAATTAACTGACTTATTGCTTAACTAATATCAATCTAGGACAATCCAGCCTCCTGGCGTAATAGGTCAGCTTTATCCGTTGACTCCCATAAAAATTCTTCTTCTTCTCTTCCAAAATGACCATAAGCTGCTGTTTTGCGAAAAATAGGTCGTCTTAAATTAAGATCTGAAATAATTTCTTGAGGTGTTAATCTAAAGTGAGTCCTTATTAAATTTTCAATAACGGACTCTTCCAATCTGGAGGTTCCATAAGTGTCCACCATAATAGAAACAGGATCTGCAACTCCAATTGCATAAGCAAGTTGCACTTCCATACGTTCAGCAAGACCTGCAGCCACACAATTTTTAGCAATATAGCGAGCCATATAGGATGCAGAACGATCCACCTTGGAAGGATCTTTGCCAGAAAAAGCTCCTCCTCCGTGCCGACCCATCCCCCCGTAGGTATCTACAATAATTTTACGCCCAGTAACACCACAATCTCCTTGAGGGCCCCCCACTACAAAACGGCCTGTAGGATTAATATGAATTTTAGTGTTTTGATCAAACAATTCCTTCGGAATAATTGGTTGAATAACTTCTTCACGAACAGTTTCATGGATAACTTTATTGTCCACGTCAGGACTATGTTGTGTTGAAATAACCACTGTATCCACCCGAACCGGTTTGTCACCGTCATATTCAATCGTTACCTGAGATTTCCCATCAGGTCTCAACCAATGAATGCCTCCCTCACGCCGAGAATGGCTCAACTGCTGAGTAAGTCGATGGGCCAATAAAATTGGCATAGGCATGAGCTCAGCAGTTTCTGTGCATGCATATCCAAACATTAGTCCTTGGTCACCAGCACCTCCTTCATCCACGCCCTGAGCTATGTCAGGAGATTGCCTATCAACAGAACAAACCACCCCACAGGTTTCACAATCAAAACCGTATTTTGCACGAGTGTAGCCAACATCTCGGATTACTTGCCTTGCCACCGTAGGATAATCTATTGCACCATGGGTAGTTATTTCTCCTGCTATAACTATTAGCCCAGTCGTGACTAATGTTTCGCAAGCAACACGACCTTTGGGATCTTGCTCAAGTATGGCATCTAAAACTGCGTCTGAAACTTGATCAGCAATCTTATCTGGATGACCTTCAGTGACTGACTCAGAAGTAAAAAGATACTTACTGTTGTTTGACATAAAGCCTCCCTCTAAAAAGGGTTCTCTTCAAAACCGGACAACCTAACACAGCTTTTATCAGGCTGTCAATGAACAGAAACCTTGAAAAACTACTACTTTGCTACTCAATTTTCATCTTTCTCAAGATTGCCAGGCTGCCCATTTATCCAACTGAAAATAGCGACTCAGTTCTTTGGATGCAAGCAAGAACAATAATAGTGCCTTTTGTGAATGCAATCGATTTTCAGCCTGCTCAAAAACTAATGATTGAGGAGAATCTATAACCGAATCAGTTACTTCTTGGTTTCTGTGGGCTGGAAGACAATGCATAAAACAAGCATCTTCTCCTGCCGACTTCATCGCCTGAGATGTAACTTGATATTTTTCAAATACTTGAACTCTTTCTTTGCTCTCCTTCTCCTGTCCCATACTAACCCATGTGTCAGTATAAACAACATCAACTCCCTCTAGAGCATCCATTGAATCAGTCCACTGATAAGTACAGGATTTAGACGCGGAAAGCATTTCAAAATCTTTTTCAGCTTGGCTAGGAGGACAATGAGACGAAGGGGTTACGGCTACAAAAGACATGCCTGAAAGTGCTGCAGCGTGAATTAGAGAAGTACAAACATTGTTCCCATCTCCGACAAAAGCCATCGTTTTTCCTTCCAATGCTCCCCATCTTTCTTTGAGTGTAAAAATATCTGCTAAAGCCTGGCATGGATGCTCTAAATCCGTTAAAGCATTAATAACAGGAATAGCGGCTATTTCTGCTAATTCAAGAACTGCTTCATGAGAAAATGTCCTTGCAACAATACAGTCAAACCAACGTTCTAGATTTCGTGCTACGTCACCTAAGGATTCTCTTTCACTGAGCTGAGCCTCAAAATCACCCAGATAGACTGCGTCTCCACCTAATTGCTTAATTCCTAACTCAAAAGTTAAACGCGTTCTCAAAGAAGACTTTTCAAAAACAAGAACTAAACTTTTACCAGTTATCATTTGGCGAAAATTTCCTGGATGGTGCTTGACTTCGTTACTGGCTCGAAGCAATTTTTCCCATAGCTCTGAATCTAAATTTTTTAAAGAAAGAAAATCTTTCACGGCTACTTTATTTTTCTCCATTTAATTTTAGGAGGATTTTTCAATCCACCCGTTCCAATAATTAAGCTGTTGCTCCAACGAAATAAGTCCAGTACTGCCTTTGTGCTGACGCTTTTCCAAAACGCTTTCTGGCTTTAAAATTTCAAAAATCTCACTATCCATTTCTGGTATAAATTCTCGAATAGTTTCCAAAGATAGTTGATCTAGATTAACTTTATTTTCTGAACAATAACTGACTAACATTCCTACTTTTTCATGAGCTATTCGGAAAGGAATTCCTTGGGAAACCAAATACTCAGCAACATCCGTTGCCATCAAAAATCCCTCCTGGAGTGCCTGCCTAGTTTTCTCTTTATTAACCTTAAAACCTTCCATAATACATGGAAGAATCTCCAAGGTTTCTGTAACCATATCTACACAGCTAAAGAGATGTTCCTTGTCTTGTTGAAGATCCCGATGGTAGGAGGTAGGAAGTCCTTTTATTAGAATCGCCATACCGCTAGTATGACCTAAAACAGAGGCGGTTTTACCTCTTACAAGTTCTAAAATGTCTGGATTTTTTTTCTGAGGCATCATACTACTACCCGTACAAAAAGCATCTGGAAGCTCTATCCATCCCACTGGAGTACTAGAAAAATAAATAAAATCTTCCGATATACGACTCACGTGAAGCATTAGTTGCGTTGAAATTTGAAGAAGCTCTAAAACAAAATCTCGATCTCCCACTACATCATAACTATTGCCAAAACTAGAGGGGAACCCTAAATTTTGAGCAGTTTGTTCTGGGTCTAGATGGAGAGTACTTCCCGCCAATGCTCCTGCACCTAAAGGACTATATTCGTGAAGTTTTTGGTATTGAGTTAATCGATGAAAATCTCGTCCTAGCATTTCGCAAAAAGCCAACAAATAGTGTCCCCACGATAATGGCTGAGCTGCTTGCAGGTGAGTCCATCCGGGAAAAAGGTCTCTTTTAAGATCTTCTGCACGATTTACTATAATTTTTTGAAAACTCAATAACTTACTGCACCAATCTGTAGAACTTTCCAAACAAAAGAGCTTTAAGTCCAGTGCTACCTGATCATTACGACTCCGCCCAGTATGAAGGCGATGCCCTGCTTGACCTACAATTTCTTGAAGACGATATTCAATATTCATATGGATATCTTCTAATTCTTCTCGGTAAGGAAATTCACCAACCTGAATCTCCTTTTCTATCTGCTTCAAACCCTTCAATATCAATTTTTCATCTTCCGATTGGATTATTCCCTGATTTGCTAACATACGCACATGTGCCCGACTACCACGAATATCGTAATCCGCCAATCGCCGATCTATATTTAGTGAACTCGTATACTTCTGCACCAAGGGATCCAGATCAGCTTTAAATCTCCCTCCCCAAGGCTTCTTAGTTTTCTTCTGCACAGCACATCTCCTAACTATCAGAGCCTTTAGATGTCGACTCGTCTCGTAAAAGGGATGCAATTTTCAGCCGAAGCCCCTGGAGACGAATGAAACCTTCTGCATCACTCTGTTGATAAACTTGATCTGCTTCAAAAGTAGCATAAGAAGAATCATAAAGACTGTAAGGAGAACTTCGACCACTCACAATACAGTTCCCTTTATATAAATCCATTTTCACCTTGCCTGTGACATGTTTTTGAGAATTTTCAACAAGCTTTAATAAAAGTTGCATCTCGGGAGCAAACCAAAAACCGTTGTAAATCAACTCAGATATTTGCAATGATAATTCACTTTTCAACCGTTGTACTTGACGATCTAATGTTAAAGATTCTAAAGCCCTGTGAGCCTTGTGCAATACAGTCAATCCAGGCGTTTCATAAATTCCACGAGACTTCATTCCTACCATTCTGTTCTCGACTAAATCTACTCGACCTACACCATTAGCTCCAGCCAATTGATTTAATTGCTGTAAAATTTCAACCGGATTTATTTTTTGATTATTCAATCCAATGGGGACACCTTTATTAAAATCAATCTCAACTTTGGTGGCAAAATCAGGAGCCTGTTGGGGAGAGATTGTTTGCAAAAAAATACTTTCTGGTGGTGACTCCCATGGATCTTCTAATATTCCCCCCTCGTAAGAAGTATGCATTATATTTTGATCAATACTGTAGGGCTTTTCCCCACTCGAGGTAACCGAAATCCCTTTAGATTTTGCATACTCAATCAAGTCACTACGTCCCTGAAATTTCCATGTTCTCCAAGGTGCAATAACCTTTAATTCTGGAGCCAACGCCTGAAACGTCAACTCAAAACGCACTTGGTCATTACCTTTTCCAGTAGCACCGTGTGCCAAGGCATCACAACCCCAATCCTTTGCTCTTTTAATCTGCTCGGCTGCAATTATTGGACGTGCCAAAGCAGTCCCTAATAAGTATTCTCCCTCATAAAGGGCATGCGATTGCATCGCAGGAAAAACAAAATCGGAAACAAAAGATTCCTTTAGATCTGAAATAACAACTTCATCGGCCCCTGTGTCATAGGCCTTTTTTTCTATTGCTAACAAATCCTCTCCTTGGCCAACATCTGCCACCATAGCCATTACAGGACACTTATATTTTTCTTTTAACCAGCAAAGCATCACTGAGGTATCCAATCCCCCTGAATAAGCTAAAACTATTTTTTTTATGCTTCCTGAATTCTGTTCCATAACTCTTTCCTTACCTTGTGTGCATCGTGCCCTTCAGCAACCACAGCTAATAACGTATTTTCCCCTGCAACAGTTCCTAAGATACTTCCCAAATCCAAATTATCGATCTTATAAGCAACAGCCGGAGCAAGACCCGGCTCAGTTTGAAAAACTAGTAAATTTCCACTCACCTCACAACGTAGAACAGATAGACCCTCCCAGTTGTCCAGTAACGTATATTTATACCCTCCACTCTCAGCACTTTTTTTAACAACACTTAGCTCTCTAAGATCACGAGAAAGAGTAGCTTGTGTCACATTAAATCCGTTTTTTAAAAGTCTTTTGCGCAATTCTTCCTGGCTAGGAATTTCTTCCTTGTAAATCAAATCCAATATGAATTGCTGCCGAACCGATTTATTCATATTCGTTAAAAACGAATATTTATACATTAAATTGGTTGGATTGTCAAGCTGTGCAGCAAGTAGCCTAACTTACGTTTTGGAAGGTTTGATAGAGAGTATCACGCTGAATTGGCACAAATCCGGCAGTTGAAATAACTCGCACTAAATCCTGCTGATCCGCAATATAACAAGCACCCGCAGTACTCATGACGTTTTCTTCAATCATAATACTACCCACATCATTTGCCCCCCAACGAAGAGCAATTTGAGCTACTTTCAGGCTCTGGGTTAACCAGGAAACTTGTATATTTTTAAAATTATCGAGATACAGTCGACTAACAGCTAATAAAGTTAAGTATTCAAGCGATCCCACTTCATTTTCGATCAATAGCTTCATAGGAGTATTTTCCAATTGAACGTTCCAGGGAATGAAGGCTACAAATCCACCTGTCTCATCTTGAAGCTCCCTTAAATTTTCCAAGTGCTCCACTCTATTCTGTACAGTTTCCCCTCCCCCAATCATCATGGTAGCAGTTGTCAAAAGCCCTTCTTGATGCGCAACACGCATAACTTCTAACCACTCTTCAGCTGTACATTTTCCAGGACTAATTTCGAGACGCATTGACTCAACTAAAATCTCTGCTCCACCACCAGGGATTGAATTCAACCCAGCTTTCTTTAAACGCCTGACTGCCTCTTTCAAACTAATTTTGCTTAATTTTGCCAACACCACAATTTCCGGAGGAGAAAAACAGTGTAGATGGATGGGGTAGCGCTTTCGAATAGCACTTAACAGATGTTCATAATAATCAATTTTTAATTCTGGATTCATCCCTCCTTGCAATAGAACACCTGTACCTCCCAATCGCAGAGTTTCTTCAATTTTTTCAAAAATAGTTTCATGCGATAAAGTGTAGCTTTCTTTGTCTCCCGGTTTTCGGTAAAAATTACAGAAGGTACATCGAGCCACACATACATTGGTATAACTAATATTACGATCAATCAAAAAAGAAGCTCTTCCTTCAGGATGCTTAGTTGCTCGCACATAGTCGGCCGCTTGTCCAATCCGGTGATACTCTTCAGAATTAAGCAATAACAAAGCTTCTTCAGAAGTAATCCGCTCCTGGGAACGGGCTTTATCCAAAATCTGGAGAATTAATTGCTGATCTGCCATAACCGCTTCCATGACAGCCATTTTAGGTGGGCAATGCTACTATTACAACTGCGTAATTACTGCTCTTCTCCCTCTGCCAGACAAGATGCAGACAGACAAACTCTTGTTTTTTCTAAAGAAATTGAGCTCCTTCCAACTTCAATAACTTTTTTTTAACAGGTAGACCCCCACTAAAACCGACTAAAGACCCATCGTGTCCTAAGACGCGATGGCAAGGGACTACAATAGGAATCGGATTATTTCCCACGGCTGCCCCCACGGCTTGACTAGCCTGAGATTTATTAATTTGACTAGCAATTTCTCCATAGCTGACTGTGCATCCATAAGAAATATCTAACAATTGCTCCCAGACTCTACTCTGAAAAGGAGTTCCTTTTAGATCTAATTGCAGTTGAAAACACTGTCTTTGACCTGAAAAATATTCCCTCAATTGGTTTAAGGTCTGATTTAAAATTGGAATCTTTCCTTTCTTAGGCAATTGAGAAAAATATCGTTCAAACCAAGCAGATCTGCATCCAGAAGGTCTATTGGGAAAAGAAATCTGACACAATCCTAACGAACTCCCAACTATCTCGAGAGTTCCAATTCGAGTCTTTAATTTCTGAGAAAAAAGCTTAATCACCGCTATTGCCAATCATAACTGATAGCAAATTACTTTCATATTCTGTTGGGATTGTTTTTTCTCTCTTCACTCTCATTTTTAAAGTCAGTTCTAATGTTTAGAATATTCACTTACTATGGATTTAAACATAATCATCCCTATGCTGGCCTGCGTGATTCTTCTTGTTTTAATAAATAGGTCTTTGTTGCATCGATCTTTAGTGGAAAACAGTCGAGCTTGGACAGATCTTGTTGCTAAACCACATTTAGAAAAACTGCACCTCGAAGCTAACGCAGACCTAGCACTTAAACAGCAGTCTATCCAAGAAATGCAAGAAGTGTACAAAGCGGGAATAGAAAAATTCGAAAAACAAATATTGGAACTAGAAAAGAACCGCAAAGAAGACTATGGGAGATCACATCAATTCTTTCAAAACATAAATGCCAGCAACACTGAGTTGAAAAAGGAGACTGGCAATTTGGTCCAAGCTCTTCGATCCTCACCTCACGCAAAGGGGCAATGGGGAGAAATGCACCTCAAAAGAGCTCTTGAACTTGCAGGCATGGTTGACCATTGTGATTTTAGAACTCAAGAATCTATTCCTACTCAGGATTCCCGCATTAGACCAGATGTAATTATTGATCTCCCCGGAGGACGAAAAATTGTCATTGACGCAAAAGTCCCCATGGACTCGTACTTGCAATATATTGAAGAACCAGATGAAGACAAAAAAGACCAATTAATGAAAGATCATTGCCGTCAGCTTCGAAGACATGTATCAGAATTAGGAAAAAAATCGTATTGGGACCAACTTGAAGGCAGTCCCGAATATGTAGCTCTATATATTCCCCTTGAAAGCCTTTACAGTTCAGCACTACTTTATGATCCAAACTTATTAGAAGATAGTATTCGCAAGCGGGTCATTATTTTTAGCCCCACAACACTAATGGCACTTCTAATATCTGCTTCTTATGATTGGAGTCAAGAAAAGCTCACTCAAAACGCAAAAGAAATCTCAACTATAGGCAAAGAACTTTACGACCGCCTCTCTACATTTTCCGACCACTTCTCACGCTTAGGATCTAGCCTTGATAAATCCGTCCAAATCTTCAACGAAACTCTTGGATCGTTGGACCGGCGTGTTTTTGTTCAAGCTCGCCGTTTTAAAGATTTAGGAATTTCAACCAAAGAAAACCTTTCTGAAATTCCTTGGATTGATCGGAAACCGCGTCAATTGGAATCTACTAAAACAACGCCTTTGCAACAAAAAACACCAGAAAAATTCTCTTAGATCATGCACGAGGATGGTACTTATCGTAAATTTTCTTAAGCCTCTCTCGTGTGACATGAGTGTAAATTTCAGTGGTAGAAATGTCCGCGTGACCAAGCATCATTTGCACCGCCCTTAAGTCAGCACCATGCTCTAATAAATGTGTAGCAAAACTATGTCGTAGAATATGAGGACTAAGCTTCTCTTCAACACCAATTTCCTGTCCATACTTTCTCACCATCATCCAAAAATATTGCCTTGTCATCCCCTTGCCTTGTTGTGTTACAAACAAGTGGATACTATTTTTTCTCTTTCTCAAAAAATGAGATCGAGCTTCTAATAAATATTTTTGAACAAAACCCAACGCTGAATCTCCCAACGGAACAATTCTTTCCTTAGAACCTTTTCCAAACGCTCTCAAAAATCCAGCTTCAAAGTTTATTTCTTGAATGCGAATACGCACTAATTCGCTAACTCGCAACCCAGCAGCATAAAGAACCTCTAACATAGCTCTATCACGTAACCCGTGCGGCCTATTTAAGTCAGGCTGCTTCAAAAGCTTCTCTATTTCGTCTTCACTTAAATATTTAGGGAGAGTTCTCCAAGTTTTAGGGGATTCTAATGATTCAGTGGGATCCAATTGAATGTAGTTATCTAATAAAAGAAATTGGAAAAACGAACGCAAACTAGCGATCTTTCTCACCACCGAACGTGTCGAAAGATTCTCGTAAAGCTTTTGGACGTACTTAGACAATTCAGGCTTACCCACCGTAATAACCTGGCAATTTTGGGATATTAGATAGGATAAAAACTGCCGAATATCTCGCTGATAGGCTTCTATTGTGTTAGATGCCAAACCTCTTTCAACCTGGAGATGATTGAGATAATTACGAAAAACTCTCTCCTTCATACTTAACGCCTTATCAATTGGAAAAAATAAGAAACTTCCCTAACACGCAATAAGCCACAACAGCTGAAATAAGCAATAATACCAACGGCAATACAAGAAATCAGAGACACTAACTCTTGCATAAACTCTTTTTCCTGCCACATCCGATGAAAAAACTGATCTAATCCATAAACAACTATTCCCATAAAAACAGCTGCAACCATTAATTTAATTATCATAGAGGGCACTCTATACCTTTCGAAAGATCCTAACCGATGCCTAAGGCCTCTCATCAACAAAATATTGCTAAGCGAAATAGATAGAGTTGTTCCAAATGCCAATCCCACATACCGGTATTCGAGTGGAAGAATGGCAAAAACTAAAATCAGATTGACAATTAAATTAGTAGCTACGGCAATCAAACTAATTCGAACCGGAGTCCGAGTATCTTCTAACGCATAAAATGTGGGGATATAAATTTTATTGCAACTATAAGTAAAAAGTCCTAATGCATAAAAAATTAAGGCATAAGCTGTATGTTGAGTGTCACTCGAAGTAAAGTTTCCACGCTCGAAAAGAACACGTACAATTGGCACAGCTAAGATAATCAATCCAACCATTGAAGGGATCGACATCAACGCCACCAACTTAATGGAATTAGCCACTGTCTTTTTTACTTCTTCCCAGTCTTCCAGGGCAGCAAACTTTGAAACTTCTCGTAAATTAACCACTCCCATCGCCAATCCAAAAAGCCCAATAGGCAAATAAAGAATTCGGAAGGCATAACTAAGCCAAGAAACCGGACCATTTTCCTGCAAGAAAGAAGCAATTTGAGTATTAACCAAAATGTTAAGCTGAACAGCTCCAACTCCTACAACAGCCGGGGCAAGAAGAGAAATTATTTTTCTTATCCCCTCATGGTTCAACCTGACCTTAAATTGGAATCGATATCCTAGCTTCCACAAAAAAGGCACCTGCATGCAACACTGTAAAAAACCTCCCGCCACTGCCCCAACAGCCATAGCGTAAATGGGAACTAAACCCCATTCTTCAAATTGAGGCACCAAAAAAAATCCAGATAAAATAACCATTACATTAAAAATAGCGGGAGCAAGAGATGGAAGAAAAAAGTAATTCATTGTGTTGAGAATTCCCATAGCAACAGAGGCCATGCCAATCAACATCAAGAAAGGAGAAAGAATCTTTAACAACACAGAAGTAACTTCTAGTTTTTCAGGAGAATCAGCGAAACCAGCTGCCAATAAATAAACAAAATATTCAGAAAAAATCAAAAAAACTAAAGTCAGTCCTCCCAAAATGATTATCATCCAACACAACACCAAATTGGCAAGTAACCAAGCTTCCGATTTACCTTTTTTGTGTAGAAAATTAGTAAAAGTTGGGACAAATGCTGAACTAAGAGCCCCTTCAGCAAATAAGTCTCTAAGAAGATTGGGAATCCGAAAAGCTACAAGCCAAGCATCATTGTAAAGACCAACTCCAAATAATTTTGCAAATACTTGATCCCTTACCAAACCTAAAATTCGGCTTAGGAAAACAGCTAAACTAACCCTCCCTGCTGCACGAGCCGATTCTACTGATTGAGTCATTTAAGATGAGCCCATGGCTTGTTTCCTAGTTCGCCAGATAGCCAACCATTAGGAAAAAAGTTAAAATCTGAGGCATATATTGAAATCAGTTCAAACTATTTATTTTTAAAAATTTATTATCTGTCCCCAACAGAAAGCCAACCTAAGTTATCATTCTTACCTGAACTATTTTCCGACAGGAGTCAAAATCTCATGAAGTTAGGAAAAATCGCTCATAAATTGGATTGCAAACTCCGTGGACCAGACGATTTGGAAATCACGGGTGTAGCCGGAATTGAAGAAGCTCAAAAAAACCAAATCACCTTCATCTCCAATCCTAAATACTTACCCCATATCCATTCGACTAAAGCTGGAGCTATTATTCTCTCATCTGATATGCCCGAGATATCCAATGCTATTTTAATTTCAGATAACCCTTACCTGACCTTTGCTCGTGCTATCGAACTTTTCTATAGCTCCCCTCAACCAATACCGGGAATACATCCGACTGCAACAATTGCCGAAAACGCAAAATTGGGAGAAAACTACTCTATTGGAGCTAACACAGTTATAGGAGAGGGCGTTGAAATTGGAAACAATGCCATTCTACATCCAAATGTAGTGGTATATCCCCATGCTAAAATAGGCAATGACTTTCTGGCTCACTCTCATTCGACTGTTCGTGAATTCTGCAAAATCGGTAACCGAATAACCTTACAAAATGGAGCGATCGTTGGGGCAGACGGATTTGGATTTGCCCCCGACAAGCAAGCGCACTATCACAAGATTCTACAATCTGGCATTGTTGTTTTAGAAGATGATGTTGAAATTGGAGCCTATTCTTGCATCGACCGAGCAACAGTAGGAGAAACACGAATAAAAAAAGGAACTAAAATTGATAACCTAGTACAAGTTGGACATGGAGCACTAATAGGACAACATTCCGTTCTAGCTGCTCAAGTTGGTTTGAGCGGAAGTTCTCAAATAGGAGACCATGTCACTCTAGCAGGACAGGTAGGTGTGGCTGGACACTTATCCGTAGGAAACCGAGTGACCGCCACTGCACAAACAGGAATTGCCCGATCAGTAGAAGAAGGGAAAACTATCTCTGGCTCCCCAGAAATGGATTCTAGTCTGTGGAAAAGAATTTATCTTCTAATGCACAAACTTCCCCAAATAGCTCGTACTGTTAAACGGCTCGAACAAGAACTAGAAAACTTAAAGAATAAGGTACAATAAACACACTAGATCATCTATTTTCTTACAATTCAATTCGAAAACTTACCTTGGGGAAGTTTCGCTAAAAATACTTAACAACTTACATTAAGTATATTAACTTAAATATCTAATATAAAATTTTAAATTACTGATAATACTCCAAGCCTAAGTGAGTGATTTGCTCTTCTCCTTTCATATATCGAAGAGTGTTTTTAAGCTTCATTAGTTGAATAAAAAGATCATGTTCAGGATATAAATCTGGCCGCGTCATGGGACTCTTGAAATAAAATGAGAGCCACTCTTGAAGACCATGCATTCCTGCACGTTTTGCAAGATCCAAAAAAAGCACTAAATCAAGTACTAGAGGAGCTGCTAAAATACTATCACGACATAAAAAATCAATTTTCATCTGCATCGGATAACCCAACCAACCAAAAATATCTAAATTATCCCACCCCTCTTTATTATCCTTACGCGGAGGATAATAATTAATTCGGACCTTATGATAAAAATCAGTATAAAGTTCAGGATAAACATCGGGCTGCAGAATATGCTCTAAAACAGAAAGCTTACTCTCTTCTTTGGTTCGAAAAGAATCTGGATCATCCAGTACTTCCCCATCTCGATTTCCTAAAATATTAGTTGAAAACCATCCCGATAGTCCCAGCATTCTGGCTTTTAGCCCTGGGGCAATTATTGTTTTCATTAGTGTTTGTCCCGTTTTAAAATCTTTTCCGCAAATAGGGACACAATTTTCTTCAGCTAGTTCATAAAAAGCAGGAATGTCCACAGTTAGGTTAGGAGCCCCATTAGCAAAAGGAATACCTAGCTTAAGAGCCGCATAAGCATAAATCATACTTGAAGGAATATTTTTATCATTACCTCTAAGACCTTCTTCAAATTTATCTAGTGACTGATGAACTTCGCTAGCCTGAATAAAAATCTCTGTACTCCCACACCAAACCATCACCATGCGATCAACAGAATTATTCTCCTGAAACTGCTGAATTTCCTCAATTAACTGCTCAGCTAACTCAAATTTAGTCTTTCCTTTTTTGACATGAGAGCCATCCAGTCTCTTGACATATTGTTTGTCAAAAACAGCTTCCATAGGAACAATTCCCTCTAACTCTTCTTTGAGTTGATCTAGCAAATTAGACTCTAAAACACCTCCTTTGACAGCTGCCGTGTATGCATCATCTGGAAATAAATCCCAGGCTGCAAATACTAAATCTTGAATCGAAGCAAGGGGAACAAAGTCAATAATTTTGGGAATTCTTTTATCAGTTCTTTTCCCTAACCGAACGGTCCCCATTTGTGTGAGAGAACCAATTGGAGCCCCCAAACCCTTCTTAATTGCTTCAACTCCTGCAATAAAAGTAGTACTAACTGCTCCCAAGCCAACCAATAAAACGCCTAGCTTCCCTTCTGCAGTTTTAATTTCAATACCTTTTTTACCCATTTATCTCACCTACCTCTCGAATTTCTCACACCTAATCATATATTTGAAGAGTCAACTAAATATCTTTCGCAGAACCCTCTTGCACTATTTCCGAAATATCTGCAATTTCTAAAAACATTTCAGAAATATTGTGGAGCAAGCCCACACGATTTCGACGTAACTTCTCTTCCTCACTAATAACTAGAACCTTATCGAAAAACTGATCCACAACACCCCTCAAACTAGCGATTTCCTTTAAAACTTCAAGGTATTTTTCCTTTTCAAGAAGAGCTTTTACTTTTGGCTGCAAAATTGAATAAGCCTCAAAAAGCGCTTTCTCTTCAGGTTCTATCAAAATATCCTTGGACACCTCAACAATTTCTTCTGCTTGCTTAGCCAGTATGTTCTTAATTCTCTTGTAAGCCACGGCCAGAGCATTAAAATCTTCTTCTTCCTTAATTACACACAAAGCATTCGCCTTTTCGTAGATTTTATAAACGCTCTCTTTATTTCCCTTAAATACTGCATTTAACACATCATATGGAATCCCTTTTCTATTGGATAAAACGTGGCGCAGTCGCCGATCCAAAAAATTCAACAAACTAGATTTCTGCTCTTCATCCAACAATATTGAAGATTTCCCAAACGAGTCCTGTGCCAAACTCACCAAATCTTCCATAGAATATGCCAAACGATGATCTAGAAGCACTTTAACCAAACTTTGCGCTTGTCGGCGAATGCCAAAAGGATCACTTGAACCCGTTGCAATAATACCTGCACTGAAACATCCCACCAACGTATCCACTTTGTCTGCAATAGATAACAAAGCTCCTAGATAAGTAGAGGGAGATTTGTCATCTAAAGAAACGGGTTGGTAATGCTCATAAACGGCTTTCCAAACCGGCTCTGGAAGGTTTTCTCTTTGCGCGTATAGTCCTCCCATAACCCCCTGAAGTTCCGGGAATTCTCGAACCATATCGGTAGTTAGATCTGCCTTGCACAGATTAGCAGCCATTGCCAAATGAGAATCCCCATCCAGTTGTGCACACAACAATTTCAACCGTTTTGTTTTGGCTCCATAACTTCCCAATTTGTCCTGAAATAAAATCTGATCTAATCGCTTAACTCTCTTTTGTAAATCTTGTTTGCCATCGGTTCCCCAGAAAAAAGCCGCATCTTCGAGCCTAGCTCTCAAAACTCGTTCATGCCCCTTTTTAATTTCCCCTGAAGGGTCTCCATTGGTGTTTATTACAGTTAAAAACCAAGGCTTAATTGCTCCTGATTCGTTTACTAAAGAAAAATACTTCTGATGGTGTCTCATGACTGTAATTAAAACTTCTTTAGGAAGATTCAGGAAATGGTCACTGAAACTACCACAGATAACACTGGGAAACTCATTCAAGTTGCACACCATTTCGAAAAGCGATGGATCTGCAATTCTTTTTGCACCGTTGGGAGTTTCAGCATCCATTTCCCGAGAAATTTTTTTCACTATCTCGTCATGATTTACAAGAACATAGTTTTTTCTCAATTGATCTAAATAATCGCTTGCTTTATCTAATTTGATTTCCTGTGACCCTAAAAAGCGATGTCCACGTGTTACCCGGCCAGCTTTGATCCCTTCGAATTCAAAAGGAATTATTTCCTCATTCCAAAGTGCCACACACCACCTTATTGGGCGAACAAAACGAAATCGACTCGTTTTCCAATACATCGTCTTTGGCCAACTAATTGATTTCACTACTTCCGGTAAAATCTCAGGTAAAACCTCAAAAACAGGCCTCCCTTTTACATTATTTTGGTAACCCACATAGGACCCTCGATCAGTTTCAATAATTTCAAAATCATTAATAGAAATATGGTTCTTGCGCGCAAAACCTTTTGCAGCCTCAGTTACCCTTCCCTCCTGATCATAGGCGACAGACTGAGGAGGTCCTAAAACAGTTTCATCTCTATCGGACTGCCGATCCGGTAAATCTTTCACAAGAATACTTAGACGACGAGGAGACCCTAATCGGCTGACTTCCTGCCATGAAATTTGCCATTTTTCTAATAGTTCTTCAAAAGACTCACCCAATTGTTCTAAAGCAGAACCAACTAAGTTTGCCGGAATTTCTTCCACTCCCAATTCAAGTAAGAATTTATTTGCCATAAGAAACCAAATATTGCTCCGCAATCTTCACAGCTAAACTGCGAACCCGAGCAATAACTCCTACTCGCTCAGTAGCACTAATTGCTCCACGACTATCCAATAAGTTAAAAGCATGAGAGCACTTAAGACAGTAATCATAGGCCGGCAAAACACACTCATTTTCTAAACAACGCTGACATTCTTTTTCATAAAGATCAAAAAGGGAAAAAAGCATCTTTGTGTCAGCCACTTCAAAGCTATATTTTGAAAATTCTCGCTCTTCCTCTTTCTTGATATCTCCATATGTCAACTCTTCATTCCAGAAAACATCAAACACATTTTCAGTTCCAGTAAGAAAAGTAGCAATCCGTTCAAGACCATAGGTTATCTCTGCTGAAATTGGCATCAAATCAACTCCACCAGCTTGTTGAAAATATGTAAACTGGGTGATTTCCATTCCATCTAAAAGCACTTGCCAACCGACTCCCCAAGCTCCCAGGGTAGGACTTTCCCAATTGTCCTCTTCAAAACGCAAATCATGTTTCTCTAAATTGATTCCTAATTTTTTAAGACTTTCCAAATACAATTCTTGGACCTGATCCGGCGCAGGTTTCAATATGACTTGAAGCTGATAATGGCGACCTACTCGATTAGGATTCTCTCCATATCGTCCATCTGTAGGACGCCTAGAAGGTTGAACATAAGCAACTTTATAAGGACGAGTTCCAAGAACACGCAAAAAAGTCTCTGGATGCATAGTTCCTGCCCCCACCTCAAGATCATAAGGTTGTTGGATCACACATCCATAATCCATCCAGTATTCCAGCAACTGATGAATAATCTTTTGAAACGTAATCATTTCCTTAACCTAATTATAGTTTAATCCAAGAAATATAAGGGGCGACCCAAAAGATCGCCCTATAATAGCTGCTTTAACAGTTTTCGCGCTTTGAGCCGTTTTTCAAGATGATATTCTATCAAGTGACCACATAGACTATCTAATTTTTTAGCTTCCTCTATAGAAAGACTTATGCGACTCAACTCAGCAGGAGGAAGTTTCATCATTTTCTGACTTTTGACTGCTAGGTTGTCAGGTAATCTTCCTTTAAATTCTGGCAAAATACCTTCCAACTGCAGAATCCACAATTCAAAGTACCTAGCAAGCAACTCTGCTGAAATTTTTCCACCCACCTCCAACACAGCCAACGATAAACGAAATAGCTTATCGCTTTCTTCCTCCTCCTTCGAAAACTCATTTAAAAGTTCGGCAAAGTAGCTAAAATAAAGACTAGTTTCCAAGGTCATCTCTTCTACTGCAAAAGCCGCCTTAAGAGTCTCACAGTTTTTTATAACAGCTAAATCCTGATGTTCTTTTCTTGAAAAAGTCACTACTAGATGGGTTAAGGGTTCTAGATTACTACCAAACCGAGCTGCTGTACTTTCAGCTCTATAAGAAATTCCTCTTACCTTGCCAAAATCGCGAGTTAAGAAAAAAACGATTTTGTGTGATTCTGAATAAGGATAGGTCCGAAGCGTTAGGGCTTCAGACCTGTAGGTGCTCATAAGACTGGAAAATGTTGCAGCATATAGGTAGCCAAACCCAAAAAAGACAGAAAACCAATAGCATCAGTAAATGTCGTCACAAAAATACCGGAAGCAATAGCTGGATCAACTTCTATCTTCTTCAAAAAAACAGGTACTAGAGTTCCCAAAATACTACCAACGAATAGGTTGATGACCATGGCACAACTTAAAATCAAGCCTAACATATAATTTCCCTTCCAAAGATACGCTGCCACGCCAGCAAGAATTCCAATTGCAACTCCATTGCTAATACCAACAACCATTTCTTTTAAGAGAACTGATTTATTACTTTCCCAACTAACTTCTCCTAAAGCCAAACCACGTACAATTACAGTTAACGTTTGGGTTCCAGAATTTCCACCCAAACCAGCAACTACAGGCAGAAAAACCGCTAAAAAAGAAAATCGAGCAATAGTTGGTTCATACAAAGCCACAATTGTGGCTGCCAACAAGGCCGTAGCCAAATTGACCACTAGCCAGGGCAAGCGTTTTTTAACTGATTTAAATGGTCCTGTATAAACATGATCATCCCCTTCGACTCCAGCCAGATAAAAAATGTCCTCTGTTGCTTCTTCCTTAATTACATCAATAACATCGTCCACAGTAATGATACCCGCTAGTTTATTCTCCTGATCAACTACAGGAATTGCCAACAAATCGTAAAGAGCAACCTGCCGTGCCACCTCCTCCTGGTCAGTCTCAGTGCCAACTGCAATAACATCGGTCGTCATTACCTCTTTCAAGGGGGTACTTGGCGGCACCATTAATAACTGCCTCAATGAAACCACCCCAACAAGATGCTTTCGATCATCGACAACATAAAGATAAAACACCATTTCTAATTCTTGGGTAGTTTGAATAGTGTTAATTGCTTCATTAACCAAAAGTTTTTCGTGAAGACAAAAAACGTTGGGCGTCATAATTCGACCAGCAGTTTCCTCTTCATATTGGAGTAACCCCTGAACTTCAGCTGATTCCTCCCGGCGCATACCATCCAGTACCTGCTCTGCAATCTCGTCTGGCAATGCTGAAATAAAGACAGCAGCTGAATCGCTTTCTAATTCCTGGAGTACCTTAGTGATGTCTTCGGTTGACAAATCAGCCAACAAATCCAATCCACGTTCAGGACCAAAAGCTTTTAGGGTCTCAGCTGCCAGAGACCGATCATGTTGTCTTAACAATGAAAATACTGAATTTTGATGTCGATCACTCAAATCCAGCATTATGCTACACACATCAGCAGGACGAAGTTTCACTAAAAGGTTCGTTACATGGCTGTGCGCATTTCTCCTCAACAACCTCCTAATCGATCCCGTCATGACTCGAGTTTTTTGAACATGCATTGCTAAATATTGTCTCCCAAAACCTCACCCAAAGTCACACCTACTGTAACAAATGGCATAAATTTTTCCCAATATTTCAGACTATGAAGGGGAAAGAAATATTTATTCAGGGAAGGATTACAAACGCGCTGTCAAACACTTAAAACTACTGTTAGCTGCAACTATAATTTCATTTTTCGGATAGAAAAACTCGCGCGTTTTTGCACGCAACGCTCAGGTATTGATAACCTCTGGCAAGCAAACCACTACAAAGATAAATAGCCGCAATACTCATCAAAACCTCTTCCGAATACCAAACAATTCCAGCAACCAGAAGTGCAATCATTAAAACGTTCAGATGTGGCTTTCCACGACTTAGGCTTATTTTTTTAAAAGAAGGGTAAGAAATAGTACTAATCATCAAAAAAGAAAGTAAGTAAGTGATGCCTATTAAATAAAACTTAAATGGTGTTTCCTGAGGAAATTGCCCAAAAAGATGTACAGTCGCAGCTATAAAACCAGCACCAGCGGGAATCGGCAGTCCTATAAAATGATCCCCTTTGCTTTGAACGTTGAATCGAGCCAAGCGAATAGCCCCACAGATCAGGAAAACAAATGCGGATAAACCTGCAAATTCACCAAATTCCACCAATCCCCATGAATACACCAAAATTGCTGGAGCAATACCGAACGTAATAACGTCAGCTAAAGAATCAAGCTGTACACCAAAATCACTTGTAGCATTTGTCATTCTTGCTACTCGACCATCGAGACCATCTAGTACAACCGCTATCCCTATAGCTATAGCAGCACTATCGTACCAACCATTTAAAGTTGATATAATTGCAAAAAATCCCGCGAACATATTACCCGCAGTCAATGCACTTGGAAGCAAATACATGCCCCGTCGGAATTTTGTTGGTTGATTCCAACAATCCTCAACTTCACTGACTACTTGCTCGTGTTTTTCATATTTCATACGACCTACTCCCAACGGGCAATAACGCTGGAACCTGCCATCACACGATCACCAATCTTGACAGCACATTGACAATGTAAAGGCAACATAACATCCACACGGCTACCAAATCGAATTAACCCTATTCTATCACCTTTACTAACTTGTTGGCCTTTCTCTTTCCAAAATCGAATTCGTCGAGCTACAATTCCAGCAATGAGGGAAAAAGTTAATTCATGTTCGCCAGCAATAGTAATTACCAACTGCTCATTTTCTACCGAAGCCCGTTCATCATAAGCAATTCTAAATCGACCTGCCCGATACTCTCCCTTCGTAATAACACCTTCAATAGGAGCTCGGGTAACATGGACATCTAAAACAGAAAGAAAAATACTCAAAAAAATGTAATTCTCTTTCTGTTCCAAGCGAATAATTTTTCCATCAGCAGGACTTACAACAGCCTGCCGATCATCGGTAATAGTCCTTTCAGGATCTCTAAAGAAAAACATCACCCCTACCCCTAACACCAATGGAATAAAGGTTATTTCAGAAAAACCTCCCCACCAAAAAATAAGGGCCAAAAGGACCAAGGGAGTTAAAAAATAATATCCATCTTTTGCCATGTTTATTTAATTTTAAAAAAAAGAAGTTCTGCTCATAGACTCTCTACATAGAATTCTACCAACAGACTTTGGGATGAGTTGGACAGACTCAAGTGGACTGCTGATCATGATAACAGTTTATACGAAATTGCATCTGATCTTTCAGAGCTAATTTCTTTTTTTTGATAACGCTTTCTTCAACCTGATCTTGTGCATTTAAATACGGCTTGCCAACCAGTTCCTCTAGTTGCTGTTCATAACTCCGGTGTTGCTCTACTAGTTCCCGAAATTCGTGGTCATTTTTGATCAGGTACTCCTTCACGCCAATCTCATTCATACCTATTATCTCCTTATTAAAAACATTGCGAAAAAACTAAAATTTTTTAATAGTTGGTCCTAACCTGATTTGTTAAGCTCAGCTCCTCTCCAAAAATTTAGCAAATCCCGTATAACCAATCAAGCATCGACCTAATTATCAATAATACTAATGTTCCTCAGTTAAAAAACGCTGTTTGCAATGATACTTCTCTAAACCTAGCTGAATAAGTTTATCAAGCAAAACTTTGTAAGAAATTCCTGATGCTTCCCATAATCTTGGATACATACTTATCCTAGTAAAGCCTGGAATAGTATTAACTTCGTTAATCCATATTTCTTTTGTACTCTTATTAAGTAAAAAATCAATGCGAGCCATACCTCCCAACCTGAGAGTTTTGAATGAAGCCAATGCTAAATGCTGTAACTTATGAACTTGATCATGTGACAACGAGGCTGGAATTAACAGTTCACTCTCCTGATCAATATACTTAGCTTCGTAATTATAGAATTCCCTTGACGGAATAATTTCTCCAGGAACCGATACTTCAGGATTATCATTTCCAACCACTGCAAGTTCAATTTCTCGAGCTTCAATACCTTGTTCACACAAAACGTGGTCATCATACTGAAAGGCAGCTTCAATGTGTGAAGATAAATCCTTCGTATGTGCACTCTTGCCAATACCTATAGAAGAACCAAGATTTGCAGGTTTAACAAAAATAGGATAATCCGCGCTGCTCTCAATTTTTTCCAATAAACTGCTAGAATCATCCTGCCATTGAGATCGAGAAAAAGACGTCCAGGGAAGAGTTGGCAATCCTGACCAATGCAAAATTTCCTTACTGAAAACTTTATTCATTCCCACAGCCGAGCCCCAAACATCTGACCCCACATAAGCAATGTTTAGCACTTCTAACACTCCCTGCACTGTTCCATCCTCTCCAAATGGACCATGCAGAACAGGAAAAACAATATCTGCTGGCAAATTTAAATTAGCTATCAGACTTATCCAATCTTGACCAAAGGAAAACTGTACGTTTTCAAAAGACCGCAACTTAAGCTTGTCTGAAATTTGATCAGAAGAATATGTGGACCCATCCTTCTGAATACCCAAAACTGTAATGTTATATTTAGACTTATCGAGATGATCTACAACAGATGACGCTGACAAAAGCGAAATATCGTGCTCAGCAGACCTTCCCCCACAAAGCACTACAACATGCTTCATCTTTATAAATTTTCTCCTTCTACACTACTTTTGCTTACTATCGTCCCATCTAACAACTCATTTTTGAGCTTTACTGTAAGCTTGAATTACTAGTTTGACAATTCGATGACGCACCGAATCTTTTTCATTGAAATTGCAAAATGAAATTTCTTTCATATGAGAAAGAATTTCTTTAGCCTCTACAAGTCCTGATTTCTGACCAGAAGGAAGATCTGTCTGAGTAATATCCCCCGTAACAACAGCCTTAGAATTTAGCCCAATTCGGGTCAAAAACATCTTCATTTGCTCAGAACTACAGTTTTGAGCTTCGTCCAAAATAACGAAAGCATTACTCAAAGTTCTCCCTCTCATGAAAGCCAGTGGAGCAACTTCTATAACACCTTGATCTACTAATTTCTGGGCCTTTCCACTTCCTAAAATATGAAATAAAGCATCGTAAAGTGGCCGCAGATATGGATTTATTTTCTCCTGCATATCTCCAGGAAGAAAACCTAGTCGCTCTCCAGCCTCAACGGCCGGCCTTGCTAAAACAATTTTATGCACTTGTTTGCGGACCAGGAAAGAAATCGCCATAGCTACAGCTAAATAAGTTTTTCCTGTTCCAGCAGGACCAATTGAAAAAATCAAATCAGTATTTTCAATAGCTCGAATATACTGAATTTGATTAGGACTTCTTGGAACTACCTCCCTGAAAGGTTTAGTTGTAATAGGTTTTTGGAGGAAGAAATCTTTTAAACTAAGAGTTCTCTGTTGGGCAATATATTCAAAGGCCTCTTGTAAATCCCCATTAGAAAAATTGGCATCCCGAGCAACTAAGTCAGAAAAATCCTCAAGAATTTTCTCTAGAACAACTACGTGCTGCTCCTCTCCTTTGACAAAAAGCCTTTCTCCTCTGGCATTAATTTGAACATGAAAAAGTGATTCAAGAAGACGTATATTCCTATCCTGAACATCAAACAGGATTTCTGCACCGCGATGAGATAAAACAACTTCACTCAATAGGCTTAACTCGCGGACTCCTTAGAATACTAGGGGAAATAGTGTAACGAAGATTATTAAATCCAGATGATAACATTCAAAAAAGGCCATCAGGAGGTTTCATTTAAGTGCTTTGTAAGCCTAGACTTATATCGAGCAGCAGTATTGGCATGAATTATGCCTTTCTGAACTGTTCTATCTATTACTGAATAGACTTCCCTTAAAAAACTACTAGCAGCTTCAACATCATTACCGTCTATCAATTGACGAAATTTTTTAATCTGTCTTCTCATCCGACTACGGTAGATCCGATTTATTTTTTTTCTCTCTTCGCTTTGACGCATCCGCTTTGCAGCAGATTTAATGTTGGGCATTAATTTAAACCTTCCTATTTAAGACCACATTATATGGATTTTTGGCTACAGGTGTCAACGACCACTCTAATCAGGTAATCCCTTGCATTAGAACCAGTTGTCTTCTCTAATCGATCTACATCACGAAGTCTATTGAGTATTTGAATTAATACTTCTTGAGGGTACTGTCTAATTTCCTTTTCCTTTCCTTTGTAGCTCCAAATCTTCAAATCCTTTAATACAGATTGGAATAATTCACCCCGACTAAGCATTTCCTTTGCCACCAAAACTCGTCGAAAACTCCAATGAAGCATAGTATTAATCTGAGGCACAGTCATCCCTGAAGTAAATAACCGCTGCAACACCTTCAAAGCATCTTTTGTATTTTTCCGAGCCATTGCATTAATGAGACTAAAAACATCTTGTTCACGAGCATGAAGGGTCATTAGTAAAACCGAATCAAGACTTATTTGTTTCGTATCCCAATTCCACAAAAACTGCTTTTCGAGTTCCGCTTCTAATTGCTGATAGTTCTCTCCCACTAATTCAACTAGTGTTTCCGCTCCCATTCTATCCATCAAGAATCCCTCCTTTTTGGCCTTACCTACAACCCAACGTATTGGATTGGATTTTGAAGAGAGTTTGATAGTTGGTATTTTCGCCCATTTGGCAGGCTGTTGCTTAAGTTCTAAAACAAGAACTGTACTAGGAGAAGGGTTAGCTACATATTCATCCAACTGCTTTTTTATAGAATCTGCATTTTTAACGTAGATCCAGCGGCGCAATCCTACCCAAGGTAAAGTTTGGGCAGTATTTATTAGTTCAGATACCGATCCTTTTTCAAGATCTAATACTGTCCAATTAAAAACTCTCTCCTCTTCCTTAACTTGACTTTGACAGTATTCATAAACCTTCTGCTTAAGATAATTTTGGTCGGTAACAAGGAGATAAACAGGGTTAGGAGATTCAATAGATTTTTGGAAGTCAGAAAAATTCATTCTTAAAAATTCTCAATGACAGTAACTACTACACTCGAAGCAAAATCCTTAGCAATCCTCCTTACAGCAGGATTTAGTTCAGAGAAAAAATTCTCTATATCTGCATTAATCACATACTGTTCTCTGAAAATATACTGATCATTTTCAAACAATATTTTTCCAGTACTTCTTTCCTTCAGTTCGATACTTGCCCTCAACGTAACCAGAAAAGTCGAGCCAAAAATATCCCCTCCGAAAAGAACTGGGTTAGCACTCATCTGAGAAACTGTTCCCTTAAGCACAGCATCCGCTTTTGAGGAATCATTCACCACACGGTATTCTGACCGTTCCACAAAAGCTCTTTGGAGAGCCTGAGTAAGAATCTGTTCAACTTCAAAAAAACTTGTCTGGTTTTCAAGAGGAATCACTGCAATTGATTCAATTGAAGGGGGAAGGCGATTGTGAGAAACCGCTCGGTAACCACAAGCTGAAGCCACTATTAAAAGTGATAAAAAGACGAACTTGAATAGCTTCGGATTACCGATACATTTCCATATTCGCAAGGCGAAAACTCTACTTAAACCCATCAAAATTAAATCCATTATTCTATCTACTCAACACCAGAAAAACAGTTACCTCAATTGCTCTTAACGACAATATTCACTAACTTTTTGGGCACAACTACTACATTAGAAATTGCCTTGCCCTCCACGTATTCCTTCGTTCTTTCATCTTCCAATGCCCTACTTTTCATGTCTTCTTCTGAAATTTGGGAAGATGCTAAAAACTTCGACCTTACTTTCCCATTAATTTGTATTACTATTTCCACCTCTTCCTCTCTTGCCAACTCTACGTCAAAGTCTGGCCAAGACATTAACGACAACGACTCTTTATGACCTAAAATTTCCCATATTTCCTCAGAAAAATGAGGGGCAAAAGGAGCTAGTATTAGTGCTAAACTTTCGAATACTTCTTTGAGTAAAAATAAATTAGGCTCTTCTTGATCTACATAATCCTGAACTGAGTTAAGGAACTCCATGATAGCAGCAATGGCTGTATTTTGATGAATTCGCTCCAAGTCCTTGGTTACTTTGCGAATGGTCTGATGTAATTTTCGCCTTACAGCTCTAGCAGATTCAGAAAGTTCTTCATCGTTAACAGAATATTCGCCATTTTCATTTTCTAACTCTTTGTGAAATCGATAAAGTAATCGCCAAATCCGATTTAAAAATCGGAAACATCCCTCCAACCCTCTATCATTCCACTCAAGATCACGATCTGGAGGAGCAGCAAACTGGATAAACAAACGCAAAGCATCTGCACCATACTCGTGTATTACCTCATCTGGTGCTACGGTATTACCTTTCGACTTACTCATTGCAGCACCATCTTTCAGAACCATACCTTGAGTGAATAAACCATCTACTCCTTCCGAAAAAGAAAACAAATTAAGATCCCTCATTACCTTAGTAAAAAATCTCATGTAAACCAGATGCAGAATAGCGTGTTCTACCCCTCCAATATAGATGTCAACTGGAAGCCAATATTCAACCGCTTTCCTCTGAACTGGAGCAGTATCAAGTTGAGCATTGGTGTAGCGATAAAAATACCAGGAACTATCCACAAAAGTATCCATTGTATCGGTTTCTCTTTTTGCCTTCCCCTCACATTTAGGGCACGTAACATTCAAAAAATCAGAAGCGTTAGCTAGTGGAGATTGTCCCAATTCTATATGATCTAATTCAGGAAGTATTACCGGTAAATCATCTTCAGGAACTGGAACCGTACCGCATTCTTTACAATAAATTATAGGTATTGGAGTCCCCCAGTAACGCTGTCTGCTAATTCCCCAATCCTTTAAACGATAGCTAACACTCTTTTCTCCGAACTTAAGTTTTTGTGCATACTCTGCCATTTTTTCTTGGGCCTCTTGAGAAGAGAGACCAGAAAAATCCCCACTATTGACTAAATTCCCATATTCCAAGAAAGCTTCTCGCAGCTCAAAACCAATACGATCTTCTATTGGTTGGATAACTTCCCGAATCGGCAAATCATACTTAGAAGCAAATTCATGATCTCTCTCATCATGTGCAGGAACTGCCATAATTGCACCAGTTCCATATTCAATTAAAACGAAGTTAGACACCCAAATAGGAATTTCCTCTCCATTAAAGGGATTAACAGCATAGTGTCCCGTAAAAATTCCTTCCTTTTCAATTTCTTTCAATTCCGGTGTTGCTTTTTCCTGCTGGAACATTTTTTCAACAAAATTATTTAACTCAATACCTTTTCCCAAATCATCTCGCCATTTACTCACTAGTGCATGCTCAGGAGCTAACGCCAAAAAAGTTGCACCAAAAATAGTATCCAAGCGAGTTGTAAAAATATCGACGCTACTACCCTCATCGTCAACTATAGGAAAACGCACCTGCGCACCAACTGATTTATCTATCCAGTTACGCTGCATAGTCTTTACTTTTTCCGGCCATCTCTCTAACAAATCAAGGTCTTTCAACAATTCATCGCTATAGTTTGTAATGCGAAAATACCACTGTTCTAGATCCTTAACTGTAACCACGCTACCATCACGCCAACAACGTCCGTTCTCTACTTGCTCATTGGCTAATACTGTCTGGCATTCTTCACACCAATTTACTGTTCCCTTCTTCCTATAGGCTAAATTGCGCTCGTACATCTGAATAAAAAACCACTGATTCCATCGATAATATTCAGGAGTGCAAGAGGCAATTTCACGAGTCCAATCGTAACTCCAACCCATTCGAAAACATTGTTCTTTCATGGCATTGATATTATCTAGAGTCCATACTTCAGGATGAATGTTACGTTTAATGGCAGCGTTTTCAGCTGGCAATCCAAATGCATCCCAACCGATCGGATGGAGTACATTAAAACCCTGCATTCTCTTAAAACGTGCAACCGCATCCCCTAGGGAATAGTTTCGAACGTGTCCAATGTGAAGGGCTCCTGAAGGATACGGAAGCATTTCCAAAACATAGTATTTAGGTTTGTTCGATTCTTCTTTGGTCACAAATTGGCCGGTTTCGTCCCATCTCTTCTGCCACTTCGGCTCGATTGCTTTAAAATTATACCGCTTATTCATCGTCCCTATTAACTCTTAGTCGATATCCGTCACACCAGAATCATCGTTATCATCAACCTTAGACAGCACAATTCCTTTCTGTGCTTGGTATTTACCTTTTCTATCGGCATAAGATGTCCGACAGACCTCACTTGCTTGGAGAAAAACAACCTGAGCAATCCCCTCTCCAGAATAGATTTTAACGGGTACCGATCCAACATTAGAAATCGACATGGTGACATGTCCCTCCCATTCTGGCTCAAACGGGGTTACATTAATTAAAATTCCACATCTCGCATAAGTAGATTTCCCCATACAAATTGTTAGAATGTCCCTCGGAATCCTAAAATATTCGACTGACTGCCCTAACACAAATGTACCTGGATTAATAACACAATAGTCCCCTCTAAAATCGCCAAACAACTCATCAGAAACTTCTTTGGGATCTAAAGAAGTTACAGACTCTCCTTGAAAAACTTTGTAATCTTGTCCAACTCGAAAATCATATCCATATGATGACAGACCAAAAGAAATTTTCCCTTCCCTCACCTGTGATTCATGAAAAGGTTCGATCATCTTGTAATCTCTTGCCATTTGCGAAATCCAATGATCCGGCTTGACTCCCATAAACACCTCCACAACTAAAAGAGTTCTAATCTTCCCAGAACCCTTTTCCCCAACAGTCACTCCTTAATAGACTTATCTCGAGCATACACTCATTTGGATGGAGAGACACTAGCTCGATTCTCTAATTTAAAAGAGATTACTTCATGCCTTGACACAACTTCTGCAGGCAATTATAGTCGAATTAGTGATTTATGGAGGAATGTTAAAGGCGTGATCAAACAGGGTATCATCTCTCGTGTGGCCTCTAAACTAGGCATTACTAAAGTTAAATCAGAGATAGCGGTTGAGGCTTTTCTGAACGCCTTAAAAGGCGCAATGAAGAGAGGAGAACGTATTGAACTCAGAGGCTTTGGTGTTTTTATGGTAAAGCCTCGAAAAAGCGGCATTGGCCGAAACCCCAGAACTGGCGAAGAAGTACCCATCCCACCTGGAAAGACAGTCCGATTTAAACCAGGTAAGGAAATTCGTTTTACTCAGTAGCCCATCTTGAATTGGGAACATTCGACTTCCAACCCATTTTTAGAGTTTCGATCTGAATCCGAATCTTCCCCTTCCCCGGAAAAATCTCCAGTACTTCTCCAGTCTATTTTACTTGGCGTTACATTTTTCACTACTTTAATAGCTGGATTTTGGTTTCACATTGGATTTACTAGTTCCACTCCAGACCAAGCTATTGTGCAACTCACTCAGGCCCTTACTAATCCTTTAGACCTTTTACACGGTCTCCCCTTTTCCCTCACTATTTTATTAATTTTATTAGCTCATGAAATGGGTCATTATTTAACTTGTCGACACTACAACATAAAGGCCACTCTTCCTTATGTTATACCTGCACCCTTTATGTTCGGTACGTTTGGAGCCATCATTAAAATTAAATCCACATTTAATAATCCACGCCAACTTTTCGATGTAGGAATTGCAGGTCCTTTAGCTGGATTTTCACTGATTCTTCCTGCTCTTATCATCGGACTCCAAAAATCTAAAGTGTTTATATTTAATTCATCAGTTGAAGAAACTTTAGAATTCGGAGAGCCCCTGCTATTTCATCTAGCTACTCTTTTCTTTTTTCCAGGAAATCCCGAAGCTAGTATTAATTTGCATCCTATTGGATGGGCCGCTTGGTTTGGAATGTTAGCTACCAGTATCAATTTACTCCCCATCGGACAACTAGATGGTGGCCATATCGTATACGCTATTCTAGGATCAAAAGGTCATCGTATTGTTTCCCAAAGCACTTTTTTTATTTTGGTGGCCATTAGTCTCTACTCTTGGCCTCCTGCGTATCTCCTCTTCTCCATCATTCTCCTTTTTCTGGGATTTCGTCATCCGCCAACACGCAACAGCTCCCCCTCCTTGGACAAAAACCGCCTACTTATCGCTCTTGGAGGACTACTTTTACTTATTCTAACTTTCATTGTGGTGCCCATCCGCGTCATATCCCATGCAAACTAAATTCAAGTAATGAATAACTATTCTGAAGAAGAACAAAAAAAGATTATCAGAAATTATTTTGGTCCCTCTGAAGATGGAGAAAATCCACGCTGCTCCCAGTGTGGTGATATTCTGCACTTCAAAACCATCCATGCTTCTGAAAAACCACATTTAAAAATTTCTATTAGCTGCCCCGACTGCCAGTTTCACTTTATCTGGCATCAACCCAGTTCCCAAGAACCTTGGAAATCACTACATCTAGACTACTTTATGGAACGCCATAGGATTGGACAACCTATTCGCTGTCCTTTTGATGACTGTTACATCACCTACACTGAATTTAGTGATGCTGTCATAGAATTTCGCTGCCCCTACTGTAACCATTGCGGAACGGCAACTCTCAAGAATGGTAAATAGAACTACTTAAATTGAATCTTTGAATTTATCCTAATAAACCAATGATCTTAATAATTCCAGGTTTCTTCGATCTTCTCTGTTTGTCTTCCCCTTAGGAGTTTCTAAAATTTTAGGAACATCCTCAAATCGGGAATCATTTAAAATAAAGGCAAAAGCATTCACTCCTATTTTCCCTTCACCTATATGATCGTGTCTGTCCACTCGACTCCCTAACTCTCGTTTACTATCATTAAAGTGAAATAGGCACACCTTATCCAACCCAACAACTCGGTCAAATCTGTTCATAATTCTTAAATATTCTTTTTCTTCTCGGATATCATAGCCAGCAGCAAAAACATGACAGGTATCCACACACACTGAAACCCGTTCAGGATAACGACAAATATCCAAAATATCGCGTAGATGCTCAAATCGGTAACCAATATTGCTCCCCTGTCCAGCTGTAGTTTCAAGAGCAACTTTGACATTAATATTTCCCGATTTTTCATGGACCTGATCAAGTGCTTTGGCTATTCTCCGTATTCCTTCTGCTTCCCCACTCCCGACGTGAGCTCCAGGATGAGCAACTAGATAACTTAAACCTAAACGCTCACAACGATTTAACTCTTCTACAAGAGCATTGATTGAACGAATCCATAATTCATTTTTAGGAGAGGCTAGATTAATTAAATAACTATCATGAGCCACTACCTCCTGTATCGTTGAATTTGTCCAGCTGTTACGGAAAAGTTCAACTTCCTCATCCAAAAGTATTTTACCTTCCCATCTATTATTATTTTTTACAAAAATCTGGAGCACATTGGACTCCACCTGAAGAGCTCTCTCTAAAGCCATAGGAGTTCCTCCAGCAATTGACATATGAGCACCTAAAAGAAGTGATTTATCTCTCACACTGTCCTCTTTATCATTTTGGTAAACCTCTTGCTGCTCAGGCATGATGCAGACTAATATAGCACCCTTTACCTGATTAATATCTTGGACTGGTCCTATTCCAATTTATTTTCGATATTGACCAGAGTCCACGCAAAAAGCAGAATAAAAGAAAAGGTTTAGCAACTAATTAACATTTTTTATTAATACATGGAGAAACCAGATTTGATGATTAAAGATATCATTAGTTTTTGCGCGGTAAAAAATTGTGAAATCAATCTTGGAGATCCCCAAATTGGTTTCATAACAATTAATGGAAGTGGTCTTGAACGTTCAAACAACTACCATCGCTACTTTTCACTTAATGAACTATCATCCTTTCCTTCTCCAGAAAAAGTAATTAAAGAAGCTTCAATTTTTACAATCCATTTGGGTCAAAAAGCTAAAACTCTAGACAGAATTCAATTTGAGCAAGAACTTAAAATTTTCCAACAGAAAGTAGATATTTAATGAGCTACACCTACACAAATCTTCGCGACTTCATTGCCAAATTAGAAGAGGAAGGTGAGCTGAAAAGAATCAAGACACCTGTCGATCCTATTTTGGAAATTAGTGAAATTACAGACAGAGTTTCCAAAAAAATAGGCCCTGCTTTGCTATTTGAAAACCCTAAGGGGTCCTCCCACCCATTGCTCATTAACGCCTTTGGATCCCATAGAAGAATGGCTCTATCTCTTGGCGTTGAATCACTTGAAGAAATCTCCAAAAGAATAGATGAACTCCTTGAAATAAAAACTCCAGAAAGCTTCTTGGATAAAATTAAAATGTTGCCTAAACTAGCTGATTTATCTCGTTTTCTCCCTAAAAAAGTTAGTTCTGCACCTTGCCATGAAGTCATCAAAGACGAATTCTCATTATTCGAATTCCCCATTCTTCAGTGCTGGCCACAGGATGCTGGACGTTTCATAACTCTCCCTCTCGTTTTCAGCAAAAACCCAAAGACAGGAAAAAGAAATTGTGGCGTATATCGCATGCAAGTATTTGACGAACGTACTACTGCTATGCATTGGCAAACACACAAGCATGGAGCCCAACATTTTGGTGAAGCCAGTCAACTCAAAAAAGAATCTTCGGGAAAAGGTTGTATTGAAGTGGCGGTGGCGATCGGAGCAGATCCTGCGGTAGTATTTTCCGGCATTACTCCTATGCCCGATGATCTAGATGAAATGCTTTTTGCTGGATTCCTACGTAGAAGACCTGTCGAAATGGTCCAGTGTAAAACCGTGGATTTAGAAGTTCCAGCCAATGCGGAAATAGTCATGGAGGGTCATGTCAATCTAGATGAACTTAGAACAGAAGGACCTTTTGGAGATCATACTGGTTACTATTCCTTACAAGATTCTTACCCTGTCTTCCATGTTAACTGCTTAACTCATCGTAAAAATCCAATCTATCAATCCACTATTGTTGGCAAACCTCCCCAAGAAGACTGTTACATGGGCCATGCAGTAGAACGTATTTTCCTACCTTTACTCCAAAAACAGTTACCTGAAATCATTGACATGCATATGCCTTTTGAAGGGATTTTTCACAATTTACTCCTTATTAGCATTAGAAAACGTTATCCAGGACAGGCCCGCAAAATCATGAGTGCTATTTGGGGTCTTGGACAGGCTATGTTTTCCAAATGCATTGTAGTACTTGATGAAGGAACAGATCTTAGAGATTACAGTCAAGTAGTCTGGAAAACACTTAATCATATTGATCCAGAACGGGACATCCAATATGTCTTGGGTCCTATCGACTCATTAGATCACGCTTCCCGACAACCTAACTTTGGTTCTAAAATGGGTGTTGACGCCACTCAGAAATTACCTGAAGAAGGTTTTCAGCGTGAATGGCCAGATGAAATAATCATGTCGGAAAAGATAAAACATCAAATTGATGAGATCTGGCCTGAACTTGGGCTCAAATAATATGTCGCCAAGCAATCTAGTAATAAATTAGAACGGCCCAACTAATAATTTTAAAAATTTCTAAACTTTAAGGTCCGTGAAGCCGTCTAGCAGCCAAACTAGCTGAAGCAGAAATATCCAAATTAGGGTGCTTAGCCATTCTCTCAACAACAGTTAAGGCTGACTGATCACCTCTCAATCCCACAATTTCTAAAAGAGCTACACGAATTTCAGGTTTCTCACTCTCAATATAAGAATATAACTTTTTAATATCTTGAGAATTTAACTCCAAAAAATAATGAAAGACTTGTTCCTTAAGCACATTGTCAATCATCTCTACGAGGTGCTCATCTCGCCCCATATGAAAAATAGCAAATCCCATGGCCAACTTAACGGCCTCAGAAGATTCACGTAAATATTTCCTAGCAACTTCAGTTACATAGGCTGGATCTCCTATTCGCCCTAAACCCTCAGCTCCATAACGACGATAAAAGTCCTGTTCATCCTGCAAACCATTAACAAAAAGATTAGTAGTTAATGGATCACCGATATAAGCCAATGCTTCAAATAATTTCCTCTGCAAATCATCTTTACCGGAAATTGGGACAACTCCCAAAATTTTCCTGCTTTCCTCTACACCCGAATCATAAAGCTCCTTAAGTTGAGGAACAGCTTTTTTAACCCCTAAACGCCCCAAAGCAAAAATAGCTTCATCGTGCACCTTTTTGTCCGAATCAAGTATGAACGGAATTAAAATTTCTCCACTCAACTTATCCCCAATCTTGTAAATGGAACGGATCAATTCCACTTTCACTCGATCGTTAACTTCACGTTCCAACGCTTTCTCTATGGCGGGAATCGCCGACCGAGCTCGTAAGGCACCAAGTGCACTTGAAACTTCTTCTCTAATCTTGCTATCTGATGAAGAGAGAAGCTTAACTAAACTAGCAATAGCATCTTCACTGACCGGAATATAGGACTCAACAATCGCTGGATTATAATCATCAAACTGCAGAACTTTTTTAATCTCTGAAGAAAAGCCACCCGATTCGCCAACATATACACCAACAATTCCTTCGACAGCCTTTAATCTGACAACCTTTCTATCGTCATCAACTAACCTAATATAAGTTTGAAGAGCCCGCATATCTTGAATCCTTACTAGGGCCCTCAATGACTCAAATCGAATAGACTCATCTTCATCTTCTGTAGCCTTAATTAGCGCCGGAACTGCTTGGCGAATTTCGTGCCTTCCTAGCAAAATAACTGCCTGTCTACGACGTTCAGCATCAGGGTGTTCTATGTCATACAACAGGTCTGCTACTGGAACTCTTTCTCTTTCCTGGGCTTCACTGAAGACTACGCAAAAAAACACAACTGCCACAGAAAGAATGCACGAAATCCTTTTTTTAATAAATATCCTCATATGCCTTCCCTCAACTACCTAAATTAACAGACATATCTGACCCAAAAAGAATGAATGGTAAAACTGCAAGGGACTAGAAAAGCTAAGGTTAACTTCTCCAACGCAATGTAGCAGATTGAATTGGATTGTTGAAGGGACGGCCTTCCTCATGAGAACTAATCCATTCACGTTTGAGCAAATGGTACCACTTAGCCTGAGTATCAGCATCATCAATTAGCATCAGGGGAGGATTGCTGGATAGCCCTTCCTGTTGCTGAACTACAACTTTTCGATCCTGCCCCAAAAAAGTCCACGCCAAACGCCGAATTAAAGGGGCCGTCAAGTTTAGCCAGGAAAGGGTCCAATACAAACACTGATGCACTTCAGTTTCCTGTTCATTAAGAGGAGTAATAGCGGTCAGCCCGACAGCAGTATGGAGATTCCCTCGAATATGTTCAATTCGCAGACCAGGCAAACAATAACTAATGTCTGTCGTCACATTATCCCCAAATAATTTGTACATACGATTTTGAGGTGGAAGGCGGTGACGCTTCATGCGCCATCCAAATGGTATAGGCTCAAACTCTTTCTGTTTTTCACGCAGTTTGTGACTTTGCTTTTTCCACCACCAGGAGGTATGTACAAAAGCGGCATGAGTAGGATCCATTAAACCAAAAGCAGCCTGATCCGCATCACAAGGAAAATTCATACAAATTGCTACCTGTGGATCCACATCTCCAACATCTGGCATCCGAGGAATTTCTGGAAGCAACTCATCTTCTACTCGACGCTTCTCACTAAAAAAAATCCAAATATTCCCTTGAACCTCTTTACAAGGATAATTCTTCACACGAATCCGTGAGACTCCAAAATCCTGATCAGGCAAAAGTGATGGAATTTCTGTGCAATGACCGTCTGGACCAAACTTCCATCCGTGGTAACAACAAGTTAATTCATTACCATCAAAACTGCCATGATGCAGTGGAATTCCTCGATGAGGACAAATATCTTTCAACGCAAAGGGTGTCCCATCAGATTGTCGCCCGAACACCAATGGTTCTCCCAACAAAGTTTTGGAAAATAATTTCCCTGCTTTCAACTCATGTCCAGACAACGCCAAGTACCAAGAATCCTTCAAAAACACGATTTGATCAGTCCTCATAAATTTCCTTGTCTAACCTCTTCACCTTACAGCATTAAAAATAAATAAGTTCGACGAATTTTACTGGCATAAAGTGCAAGATGGCAAGCCATGTCTAACAGTCACCTTCCTCAAAACACTACTACTCCAAAGTACCGAAAAACTTCTTTCTAAGCAAAATTTATCCTTTTTCTCAACAAGTTGCCTGTCATAAAATAGTATTACTGGAGCGGGAGTAATTCAGCGGTAGAATGCCAGCTTCCCAAGCTGGACGTCGCGGGTTCGATTCCCGTCTCCCGCTCCAATTTCTCCCTTCATTCTTAGGTCCTTTGTTTCAAAAATCAACCTATGTATAGATTCAACTACCTTCACCTTTCAACTATTAAATTTTATTCTTCAAGGAAATTTCTGTTGGATCGTTATAAAATCCTAGCGATAATTTTATAAGCTTATGAACACCACAAAACCATCCCCAAAAAATTTAATTGATATTCCAACACCAACTGGAGAACAAATAACAATTCGTCATCAAGAAGGACATATTCTTGTTTGCAATGCCTGTTGTTGTGGAAATACAGAAAAGGGTTTTCCATCAGTCCCATTAGAAACATGGAAGGCAGAATGGAAAACTAGATCAATTCGCAAACGAGTCCACCTAACCATTGCAGGATGTCTGGGACCATGTCCACTAGCCAATGTAGTATTAATAATTTTCAAAGGAGAGTGTATTTGGTTTCAGTCTATTAACTCATCTCATCAGGTAAACGAAATCTACACTTATGTTGAATCCATGATGTCAGAGGAACAATACCTTCCACCTCCACCACATCTTGAAAAATTTCACTTTACTCGATACGACTTCGACACAAAAAGCTGTTCTTTGTCTGATTGAATAAAAAAACAACCCAGAAATCAATAGGCGACGAAGGGTTGAACCCTTCCCCATTCAAAAAGGACTGAAAGACTACAGCACTTCAAAAATCCTAACTAGCCAACTATTTGATTCTGGAACTAGCACAACCAAAAGAGTGGCCATCAAAAAAGTAGCTCCAGCCCAAGGAAACAGATTTCCTCCTTGCGGCATCCTCTTAAGTAAAAATCCAATCCCCAAACCTAAAAACAACAGCAGTGAAATCGAAAAAACGCACCCACTTGCAAACATCAAAAGATTTGCTAGAGAATATTCCATTAGCAGTTTTTTAACTAGGAACTGACCATGAACTATTCCCAAAACAGGAAATATTATTGCCATAATTCCAGCAGGTAAATGATGCTTGATCATCAGTTGTGCACTAACAAGAATCAATGAGGCAATAATCATTAACTCAAGTAAGGGGATGGAGACACCACTCAGATTGAAAAAACCACCCACTAAAAGCACTCCTAAAAACCCCGAAGGTACTATCCACAAATAGCGACCTCCTAGTTGGACAGCAACAATGCCTACCCCAATAGCCATCAGCATATGGTCTAATCCATGAAGAGGCATACTTAACCCTTGGATCAACGGATTCCCCTTCATTACTTCCGCGTGATGCCCAAAAAGCATCTGCTGGAATCCTAGTGTTGTAATTAAAATGGCCAAACTTCTCACAGGTAATAACAGGGCTCTTAAATTCATATTCTAGACACCTTTCTGGTTTGCAGTATCTTTCACAAATATTCCAAACAAAGCGGAACTACAACTTCTACTCATGAGCATCAACAAAATGTGAAAGGATCTCTTCTTTCTCCTTAGACAATTCTTCACTTTGAGCAAAATTATTTTGCTCAACAAAACGTTCTAGAGCCTTAAGCCAGTATTCATAATATCGCTCACCAGTATCGTACTCTCCTCGTGACTCCGCTTCCCGAATTACATGCCCTAAGTGTTCTGCCCACTCTTTCCATGTAATTAATCCAGCTTCGTTGAATTTTACAACTAAAGCAAAAATTTGGGCCTGCCAAGGCTCGGCAAATACTGGACCTTCCTCATCTCTGGGCAACAATGGCAAATTTTTTAATGCTTCATTATCTATCATGTTATTTTTTAAGGATAAGCTATAAAGACTCTTCTAAATAGTCATCAAAAAGATCTAAAAACACAAGATCATTAGGATTACTTCGACTGCCCCAAAGTTCAGTAGCCTTAAATCTAACAGAGTAGCAGTGCTGAGGCTTGGGCTCTAATCCATGTGCGGACCTATCAGGAAACTGGAATACTCCGTAATCTCTTTCCACTCTGCCTTTTCTACCCCGAGCATATTGAGGATGCCGAGTGTGGCCCCGAGGATGTTCATTTTTAACCATTATAAAATCACCAACGTTAAACCTTGCAGGAACATCTGCATGCGACCCACTCGTCCGGCCTCTCTGAAAACGAGATTCAACCTCTTCTGCTTTTACTACTTTGTATCCATTCACTTGGGTGAGTTTGCCATCCGGATTCTCTAATTCTTTTTCAGTTATGAGTCCATACTTAATACACATCTTTTCCATAGAATATAACCACAAACCATAGTAAGAAGAGTTTAAATATTCATCAGTAGGCATTGTTTCTCTTGTATAACGCTTTTCGTCAATATTTCCTGGATTTACCAATCGGCTAGCAGCAAATACTAACGCTTCCCATCGATGTTTAAAAAGAACCTCATTCTTCTGTCGCTTAATTTTCCCAAATCCTTCCATACCTCCCATATCGTGTATATTGTTCATGCTTCAATCTCCGAATTAAAAGGCTTCAGCTTTTCTACGCCTACCATGGAATCGCGTGTTATTAGTGAAATTAATTCTTCCTCACTCATTCCGTCCGTTCCTTTTGGACGTTCAGGAATTACAAGATAGCGTAATTCTGCAGTACTATCCCAGACTCGAACCTCCACATCTTCTTCCAAATCTAACCCGAATTCCTCCAACACTCCACGAGGGTCGATTACAACCCGTGATCGATAGGCTGAATCTTTATACCAAGTGGGAGGAAGACCTAGCAGGCTCCACGGATAACAAGAGCATAAAGTACATACAACTACATTATGCACTTTGGTAGAATTGGCAATTGCAACTAGGTGAGCTGATCCAACTCCTGGCAATCCAAAATTCTGTAGAGCTTCATTTGCATCTTCTAACAATCTCTCTTTGAATGACGTATCCAACCAGGCCTGAGCCACAACCTGGGCCCCGTAATGAGGACCTACTTTTGTCTCAAAAAACTGAATTACTTTGTCAAGAGCCTTAGGATCAATTAATTTTTTCTTAGTTAGTACAGAGATCAGGGACCTAACCCGAAGGTCAATACCTGAAGGCGGAGTTCCATGTATGTGCGGCTTAATTTCTTGGGCAGAAATTGCCGAACCGGCTGCCACTGCAGGCCCTGTTGCCAGAAAACCCCTCCGTGAAATTTTTTCCTTTGCCATTTTTAAAATATCCTCCAGAGTGATTAGTGAACTTATACTACACGCTATTCCAGAGGGGCAAGACAAAAGACTTTTGTCGGGAACAAATATTATCTTCCACTGTCTGTCTTACTTAAACCCATTGCTAAAGTAGATGAAGGAAGAACTCTTTTGTTACACTGCAAAACATCTAGTTGTGCGAATCTAGGAGAAGATTTTTATGATATTCGATCCAGTCTATATGATGTTTATGGCCCCTGCCCTGGCACTCTCTTTGTGGGCCAGCTGGAGAGTAAAAGCCAACTTCAACAAATACTCCTCAATACGATGTTCACGAGGCATAACTGGAGCAGAAGCCGCAGATGAGTTACTTAGCAAAGCAGGAATTACTGATGTCAAAATTGTTCAAACTGAGGGCAAACTTTCCGATCACTACAACCCTCTAACAAAAACCTTAGCTCTCTCTGAAGAGGTTTATAATTCTTCTTCCATTGCAGCAATAGGAATAGCCGCTCATGAAGCTGGTCACGCTATACAACACGCCCAAAACTACATGCCGCTTTGGATTCGTTCTATCCTAGTACCAACAGCCAACTTTGGCTCAAGCATTGGCTACTTTGTCATGATTATAGGGCTTATTATGTCATCTACAAATATGGTTTTTTTAGGCGCACTTCTTTTTTCGGCCGTTCTACTTTTTCAAATAGTAACCCTTCCCGTAGAATTTAATGCCTCGAGTCGAGCTAAATCCCTAGTCGTAGAATACGGAATTATTTCACCTGAAGAGCAAGTTGGAATTAACCGCATTCTCAACTCGGCTGCCCTTACATACGTTGCAGCTGCAGTAAGTACCTTACTCACCCTACTTTACTTCCTCATGCGAGCTCGCCGATAAACTCATCAAATTGAAAAAGACCAATCCAGACCTTCCCTAAGAACTCACCTCTTTGGGACTAATCAGCAAACCAAATACTGACTTTTACTTTCTGAGAGGCATTACTTATTCGGGGGGTTAGATGAAGTGGGTCGTGCTGGACTCGAACCAGCGACCCTCTGCTTAAAAGGCAGATGCTCTACCGACTGAGCTAACGACCCATATCTAAACTTTTCCTAAACGAGACAGTATACAGTAATTTCTTTGAGGTTCATGTTGCCTTAAAATAACAAGCGGCTTCTTTAACTCAGGGACCCTAATCTTATGCACAGAACACAAACTTTATGAGTAAGGAAATATTTTCCGCCAAGAGCTTGTTTCTTTCAGTTTACCTTTAGCTAAGTCAGGATCTAATAAACAATATGCCGAGCCATACACCATTCTCCAAATGTCCGATAACATTAATGAAACACCTAGTGGCAAGGAATCTATTTGAACTAGCAAATCATCTAAGTCATATCCCATGATTTGTAGTTTTTCTCTCCCAATACCTTTCAAATAATGACAGCACCATGCTTTGCGCACAGGGTTAACTATTTTATTTTTCCACTTGTCCAGAGGTTCTTGACTTATATTTTGGTACTCATTTACCCCGACTTGATCACCTGTACGACCTTTTAATTTTAATTCATGAAAAGAAGCAATCCAGTCTGGATTAAAGTCTAAGTCCAAATAGGAAAAAATCTTTTCCAATTCCTTTTCTGGATCACCCACTAAACTCTCAAAACGAATAGAGGCAACCTCATTGCTACTTGCTTGGTAAGCTTCAATCAAACTGTTTAAGCCTTGAAATAGATCAATTTTATAACGATACAAATTCCATTTTCCTTGTCCCCAAGTACTCATAATTGAGGTCATAACAGATAAGGGATTTCTCCAAAGAAATATTTTTTTGCTTTCTGGGAAAAGCTTATAAATCTCATTAATAACAAGATGATAGCGCGGAGTTTTATCCAGAAAATGTGTTGTCTTCTCTTCTCTGGATACCTTGGCATATAGGCGTTCTACTAATGCCCGAACTTCAAGTAAATAATCTTCCTCGCCATTTGGTAATGCTCTGCAAAAGTCCTGTATTGCAAGAGAGGATGTATTGTAGTCAAATTCTGCACAAATCCCTTTCTCTCTGATGGTGTACAGGTAAGGCAATATTAACCAAGGCTCTGATGTAGTCGATATCTGGGGATGAGAAGCAATTAGACGTTGAAGAAGTGTGGATCCACTACGCGGGAGGGAAAAAAGAAAGATGAGTTTCATATCCGCAACTAGATCCTAAATATTCCACCTAATGAATTTTGGAGAACACCACAAAAAATTTTTCCTCAAAAAGGACAATCTCTTTAGAAATTTTAAATCCGGCAACACTCATCCATCCCTTAACTTGCTCCAAAGTGATCTGCAATTCAGGCTTGTTTTGATGAGCAGAATCAGGATGATTTTTATCAAAATCGATAATTGCTACTCTCCCTCCAGGAGCAAGATAGGAAGTTAATCTTTTCAAATAGGCTTCCCTATTTTTAATGTGATGTAACACATCATGAATGAAGGCTAAATCAACATCTTTCTTTGGCAAGTTGGGATCATCAAAACTCCCGAGAACCTCTTCAATATTTTGAATATTCTCTTTCTTAGCCCGTTGACTAATGTAATCCAGTAACTCCTGATCAATTTCAACAGCTAATAATTTTCCTGAAGGAGCAATAGCCTGAGCTAGCGGACGAGAAAAAACTCCAGTTCCAGCTCCGATATCAGCAACAATATCACCGGGTTTTATTTTCAGATGCGCCAACACCTGATTCATTTTCAGCTCATTAATTCTTTCAGGCCTTTCTAGACGTTCAATCCAGTTAGAAGCTGGCCGACTGCTTAATTGAGATCCATAATTATCGGTCATTAGAATTGCCAAAACCAATGCATTTCCCAGTACCATTACCCAAAACGTTTTAAAGAAAATCACATTAATCTCCTGTCTTAAAACTAAAAGATTACTAGGAACAATAGGCTTAGAAGAATAGGATATCTGAAAAGAAATTACCAGCAGACTGTTTTCATGAAAACAGTTCCTGAAGACGTGGACTTTCCTCTAAAATAATAGTTTCACTCCTAGCTGGCCCAAGAGAAATAATAGAAATATCCGTTCCAATTACTTCTGAAAGACGCCTGAGATAACTCTTAGCTTGCTCAGGTAAATTCTCATAATTTTGAATTTGAGAAGTATTTGTTTTCCAACCCGAGTGTACTTCGTAGATTGGTTCCACCTCAGACAACATACTAATCTCAGTTGGGAAATATCTAATTCTTTCCCCATGGTGCTCATAAGCAACACATATTTGAATCTCTTCTAATTGATCTAAAACATCTAGCTTAGTAATCACCATAGTGTCAATATCATTGACCAAACAAGCATAACGAGCCACAACACCATCAAACCAGCCACAACGCCGAGGTCGGCCTGTTGTGGCACCGAATTCATTACCCTTCACTCCAATATGCTCACCTATTTCATCAGTTAGCTCCGTAGGAAAAGGTCCAGATCCTACTCTCGTTGTGTATGCCTTAGCTATACCAATGCTGCCATCAATATTGCCCGGCCCTACACCCGTGCCCGAACAAGCCCCACCAGCTGTAGCATTAGATGAGGTTACAAAAGGGTATGTGCCGTGATCCACATCTAATTGAGTGCCCTGTGCTCCTTCAAAAAGAATATTCTTGCCCTTACGAATGGACTTATTAAGATATTCTGCTGTGTCTATCACATGACTCAAAAGGGACGGAGCTAACTCCATGTATTTGTCATAAATTTTTTGAGCATCGAGGGGTTTGGCGTTGTAAACTCGCGTTAAAATAAGGTTCTTGAAACTTACATTAGATTGAATTTTCTCTTTGAGCAAATCAGGATAAAAGAAATCTCCCAATCGAATTCCTCTACGCCCTATCTTGTCTTCGTAACAGGGCCCAATCCCTCGTGAAGTTGTGCCTATTTTATCTTCAGCCCGACTTTCCTCTTCAACCTCTTCCACAGCTCGATGATAAGGCATAATTAAATGGGCACGATTACTTATAAATAATCGACCTTCCATTTCAAGATCGGCCAAGACCTGTAGTTCTTCACATAAGGCCGCCGGATCGACAACAACGCCATTACCAATTACACAGATTTTATCAGGACGAAGAATCCCAGAGGGGATTAGATGGAGCACATATTTTTGATCATCAATAACAACTGTATGACCAGCATTGTGTCCCCCTTGATAGCGGACAACAATATCAAATCGGTCGGTAATCAGATCTACAATCTTTCCCTTACCCTCGTCTCCCCACTGAGTACCTACTACAACTACATTAGACATGATAAAAGAACAGAGAAGAAAAGATCTGCAGCTGACTCCTCTTTAGTTGAAAATTTCCTATTACTTTATAGCTGGGACTGAATCATTCGAGCAATATTATCCTTAGAGGTGCCACCTACAATTTGATCTTGAATCTCACCTCCCTTGAAAAGAAGCAACGTTGGGATACCCTTAATATGATATTTAGAAGAAGTTTCAGGATTACTGTCAACATCCAACTTAACAACCTTGGCTTGATCAGAAAACTCTTCAGCAATTTGATCTACTGTGGGCGCAAGCATCAGGCAGGGTTGACACCATTGAGCCCAAAAATCTACTAAAACCGGCTTTTCAGACTTCAAAACCTCATCTTCAAAGTTTTCGTCTGTTACTTCAAGAACATTCTCACTCATGTAGTCCCTCCTCTGAATTACAGCCTCTTCATATGCCATCTCATGTTAACATACACCAAGCCATCAAGATGAAGCCACAGCCCAAAAAATCTCTCGGACAACATTTTTTAACCGACAAAAACTACTGCCAAAAAATTGTTAAGTTCGCACAAATCAATCCACACGATAAAATTATTGAGATTGGATCTGGAACTGGTCAGCTAACAAAAGCCTTGCTAGCCAATGCCCAACGAGTACTCGCTATAGAGCTTGATGATTCCATGGTCTCTTACCTTCAAGTGGAGTTAGCCGATCAGCTAGAAAAGCCAAACCACCAACTGAAAATATTACAAGCCGATGTGTTAAATCTGAACTGGGAATCCATTACAAAAAAATCGCCAGTGAAAATTGTTGGCAATCTTCCCTACAATATTTCCACTCGGATACTAAGCACTTTATCCACCGTCAAACATTGCTTTTTGGACTGCACAGTTATGATCCAAAAGGAAGTTGCTCAAAGAATTCTGGCAGGACCCTGCAGTCGCAACTATGGATTCTTCACCCTCATAATGGACTACCATTTTAAGAGGATTTTTGGATTTGACGTTCCTCCTGGAGTTTTTGTTCCAAAACCTAAAGTTACATCTTCCGTAATCAAATTGATTCCCCAAAAACCTATACACTCAATTTCAGATTACACAGCCTTTCAAAAACTTCTTAAGACTGCTTTTCGTCAAAGAAGAAAAACTCTTTTTAATAATCTGAGAATTCACTACGACCCCACTTCGATAGGTCTTGCTCTAGAAAAATATAAAATTAATATGCGAATTAGACCTGAAGAAGTAACTCTAAAACAGTACATTGATTTATTTGACCAACTAATACATCAGGAGCCATAGCAATACTGGGGAAATAGCACTACTCTACTCTCGACAAACACTTTCTCCACAAACTGGTTTCACTGGGTCTTTGTTATACTTCCCTTCCATGAATCCCAGTCTCGAAATAATTCCTCTTGGTGGTATTGGCAAGTTCGGTATGAATTGCACCGCACTCCGATATGAAGGCCAGATGATCTTAATCGACGCCGGTGCCCGTTTTCCCGGCGGCAGTTCTGGAATGGATCTTGGAATTAATATCGTCGTTCCTGACATATCTTTTTTAAAGGAAAATCAAGATCAACTGCAGGCCATTTTATTGACTCACGGCCACGAAGATCACGCAGGCGGCATCCCTTACATTATCAACGAAATACCCCTTCCCATTTATAGTACTTCTCTTACTTTGGGTTTGGTAACTGCTCGTTTAAAGGAACACGGCCTCTATCAGACAGCCACTCTTAATCATATTGAATCTCATAAATCCTTTAAAATAGGTCCCTTTGAAATAGATCCCCTGCATGTTACCCATTCTTTTCCCGATGCACTTTGCTTCTCTATTTCTACACCAGTAGGAAGAATTATCTGGACCGGAGATTTCAAGTTGGATCAAAAACCAATTGATGACAAGCTGACAGACATTGAACGTCTGTCAGCTTATGGGAAAAAAGGTGTGCTTGCCCTATTTTCAGACAGCACTAATAGTGAAGTTCAAGGATCAGCCCCTTCAGAATCTACTGCCTACGAACTACTTCGAACTCTTTTCCGAAAAGCCGAAAAAAAAATTATTATTTCTTGTTTTGCCAGTAGTATCCATCGCATCCAAATAATTCTTGATCTGGCTCAAGAGTTTGACAGAAAGGTAGTTGCTCTGGGGCGAAGCATGGTCTCCAACATACGTATAGCTTCTCAATTAAAATATCTTCACTTTCCAGATAATATTCTTATATCCAGGAACCAAGCACGAAAACTTCCAGATCATCAATTAATAATACTAGCCAGTGGCAGCCAAGGAGAACCCAGGGCTGCCATGAGCCGTATTGCAATAGGCGCAATGAAAAATATAACTGTACAAAAAGGAGATATGGCGATTATCTCTTCCCGAATTATTCCAGGCAATGAAAAGGCAATTTCCAATATGATAGACCAATTCCATTACAACGATGCTTCTGTTTTTGACTCGCATCATTCCTCCGTACATGTTTCAGGCCATGGACTTAGCGATGATCTCAAACTAATGATCGACCTCACTAAACCCCAATTTTTTATTCCAATCCATGGACAATTAAGGCAACTCAAAACACACGCCTCTCTGGCCTACAATCAAGGAATCCCCCTAAAACAAATTCGCGTTATTGAAAATGGTGATGTATTGAAGCTTTCTCAAGACTCCGCTCAAGTCTCAGAAAAAATCCACACAGGTGAACGCTTCATAGATGATGGAGTTTTAGGGGAAGTATGCAAAGCGGTACTCAAAGATCGCCTTCATTTATCTAGAAGTGGCTTCCTAGCAGTTATACTTCAAATTGATATGACTGAAAATAAACTTATAAGCACTCCAAAATTGATTTCACGAGGTTTTATTTCAATAGATACTTCCGAAACAATTATGGAAAAAGCACGAAATGAAATTTCCAAAATAGCACAAATTAATATTGAAAAAAATCACATTGATGTTGATGTTTTAAAGGAAGATATATATAAATACTTAAAGTCATTAATTAAGAAAAAAACTGGAAAACGACCTATAATCATCCCGATAATAATTGAACTTTGAACCCAAAAAACCTAAGTTATTTTACATTTTAAAGACTGCTATTTTACAAAGCAGGTGCTGTCAGCCATAAGTGCTATAACAGTTGGCTTGGAATATGTCTGTTCATCCAAGGCAAAAAGCTGGCGAGTTATTTGGGGTGTTGTCTCTAGCATCCTCACTTTTGCTTGTTCTTTCACTACTTAGTTATAGTGGCCTAGATCCCTCTATCAGTGTCTCTTCTCCTCCCCAACAATACTCTAACTATGTGGGCAAAGTAGGTGCTCTAGTTTCTGATTTTCTCTTCCAAACACTGGGGTTTTCAGCTTTCTTTTTACCTCTTCCCTTGCTACTAATCGGCTACAAAAAAATTCGTAGCCAAACTTTAGAATATCCACTAACAAAGTTCCTCGGCCTATGCCTTACCATTACTGCTTTTAGCACCGGACTGAGCCTTCTGCATGTTCAAGTTCCTGAAGAAGTTAATTTCAGTTCTGGAGGAATATTTGGTCTTTTAATATCTCACTTCGTCTTAAAGTATTTCAACGAACTTGGATCTCTCGTACTAATAGGGACACTACTCATCATTTCACTTATGCTCAGTACTCGTTTTTCAATTTATGCCATCCTGAACTGGATCAGTAACCGTAATTGGTCCATCCTTTCGACTAGTGCAAAACGATATACCCAGTGGCGCACACGAAAAAAGAAGTATAAAAAGCCTTCCCGCCTCAGTTGGGAAAAACCCCCTTCACTATCAAAATCTATCTCACCAGAAGTTCTTTCTCAGGAAGAAATAATGCAAAATCAATCTGAAGATCAGCATAAAAAACCCACCGTTAAATTGATCGTTCCAACTCCAACATCTCCAGCTAAAAAATCAGCAGAAAACAATGTGGCTCTCCAAAACACTTCACATACACAAATAGTTCGTCCCTACAAAATACCTCCTACTGATTTCTTGCAACCACCTGTCGAAGATACTGATGTTAATGAACAAGAACTGATTGAGCGCTCTCAACTAATGTCCACTAAATGTGCTGAATTTGGAGTTCACGGTCGTGTGCTCCAAATTCATCCTGGACCAGTAGTAACAACCTTTGAATTCAAACCAGATCCAGGTGTGAAATACAGTAAAATCACGAACTTAGCCGATGATCTATGTTTAGCTCTTCGAGCAGAGTCCGTTCGAATTGATCGAATTCCAGGGAAAAATACAGTCGGGATTGAAGCTCCCAACCTAAACAGCCAAACAATTTATATACGAGAAATATTAGAGTCTGCAGCTTTTCAGCAATCTAACTCTCCTTTGACTCTAGGACTGGGAAGACTTATCAACGGTAACACCTATATTACCGATCTAACCAAAATGCCTCATCTTTTAATTGCCGGAGCTACAGGATCTGGAAAGAGTGTTGCACTCAACTGTATGGTGTGCTCCATTCTCTACAAAGCTGGCCCCCAAGTAGTTCGTTTCATAATGATTGACCCAAAACGCTTGGAACTAGGTGTTTATGCCGATATTCCTCACCTACTAACCCCTATCGTAACAGATCCCAAGCAAGCCGCTAACGCCCTTAATTGGGCAGTCAGTGAGATGGAACAAAGATATAAACAACTAGCTCAGTGGGGTGTACGAAATATTGACCAATACAACCAATTATTTTCCAAGGAAATAGAAGAACTACAGGACGAGGAACCTCTACCCTATATTGTTTTAATCATTGACGAATTGGCAGATTTAATGATGACGGCTGGAAAAGAAGTAGAAGGCGCTGTAACTCGCCTAGCCCAGATGGCTCGAGCTGTTGGCATTCACCTTATTCTAGCCACTCAACGACCTTCTGTTGATGTGCTCACTGGCCTGATCAAAGCTAACTTTCCCAGTCGTATCTCTTTTAATGTTTCTTCTAAAGTTGATTCTCGTACTATTCTGGATTGCAATGGAGCTGAACAGTTACTTGGGCACGGAGATATGCTATTTCTCCCACCTGGAACTTCACGCTTAGTTCGTATTCATGGTGGATATATCAGTGAGAAGGAAATACATAAAATCACATCGTTTTTAAAACAACAAGCAACTCCAGAATATAAAAAGGAAGTCCTAGCTAGCACTGCAGAAAAAGAACCATCTCTCATAGATGTTGCTAATCTTGAAGACGCTCTATATGACGAAGCTGCTAAATTGGTAGTGGAAACTGGCAGAGCATCCACCTCCCTACTCCAACGCCGTCTGCGCATTGGTTATGGACGAGCAGCTCGTTTATTAGACATGATGGAGCATAAGGGGCTAGTTGGTCCTCCCGAAGGAAGTAAGGCCCGTGAAGTTCTAATCTCACCAGAACAATTTAGTGATGTAGACTCCGACTAATAACTTTACAATCATTAACACATTGACCCAATTAAACCCCATGTCCTTTCATTTTTTCTCGTAATTAAATATGATGCAGATGATATGGGAAGCGTTTTAGCTTCTTTACTTTTGGCTCTTTTGATCTTTCCGAGTTGGACTTTATCCCAAAACGACAGGATAGATACGTTCATTCGTGTTGATGTAGATACGGTCTCGGTACGAGTAGCTGTAACTGATCAACTAAACCGCCATGTACTTGGGTTAGAAAAACACCATTTTAAAATCTATGAAAACAAGATAGAACAAGACTTAACTCATTTTTCTTCTGATAACTCTCCAGTCAGTATCGGAATAATAATGGACATCAGTGGTTCCATGGGTGACAACATTTTAAGCGCTCGAACATCAATTGTTCGATTTCTCGAACAAGGAGAATCGTCTGATGAATACTTCCTGGTCACCTTCAACCAGAAGAGCGTTCTAGTTCAAGACTTTACTAGTAGAAGTAAAAATATCCAAAACGAGATCTCATTCGCTAATCCTGAAGGACGCACTGCTCTCTATGACTCTATTTACCTAGGCCTTGAAAAACTTCGCAATGCTCGCAACGAAAAAAAAGCCTTAATCGTTATTACTGATGGAGAAGATAACAGCAGTCGTTACACCTTTAGTGAACTAAATGAAGTTGTAAAAGAATCAGATGTTCAAATTTACGCTATCGGCGAACGAGGAGAAATTGGTTATGGACGCAGCGTAATAGCACAAATAGTGCGACTAACCGGCGGGCGGGCTTTCTTTCCGAGCAATTTCAAACAACTAGATTATTTTTGCGATCTAATTCACACTGAACTTCGCAACCAATATCTTTTAGGATTTACTTCTACTAATCTTAATTTTGATGGCAAGTGGAGAAAAATCGGAGTCCGGGTCAATCCACCCGAAGGAATGCCTCGCTTAAAATTGAGAGCAAAGGAGGGATACTTTGTCCCAAAAAGATAGACTCAATCCTTTTGCTCCTTCACCCCATGCATTTCTTCTCATATTACTAATTTTAATTCTGTTACATCTTTTCACTGCTACCTCCATTTCAGGTCAACAGTTTTCCACTTCTTCCTCCATCTTTGAATCTAAAAACCAAACATCTCAAAACAACAAACCAATACAATTTCGCACTCAAGTTAATCAAGTCGTTGTTTATGCCTCAATTTATGACAAAGAAAACCAATTGGTTTCAGATTTATCCCGTGATGACTTTATTGTTTCTGAAGATAATGTTGAACAAGAACTTTCCTACTTTGGACAAGATGACGTCCCTTCCACCCTAGGCATGGTAATTGACAGCAGTGGAAGCATGCGTAATAAGTATGAACTTGTTAATGAAGCCTCTTTGCTTTTTTTAACCATGAATAACCCGCTAAATGAACTTTTTCTAGTCTCCTTTAAAAACGAAGTGACTTTAGAAAACAATTTCACCCGCGACGTGGAAGACATTAAATACTCATTATCTAACATCATTATTTCTGGTGGCACTGCACTATACGATGCTATCTATCTTGCTGTTAATAGAGCCAGTGAAGGTGCTGAACTCAAGAAAACGATTATCGTTTTTACCGATGGTGAAGACAGAGACAGTTTCTACACTTATGAAGAACTATTGGGGAAAATCAGAGAAAGCGATGTGCAAATTTATATGGTTGCTTTTCTAGACTTTGACCTCTCAAATCAAGGAGGATTCTTTGGAACATTCAAATCAGATCAGGAGAAAGTAAAGGATAAGATTAATACTATTTCAGAATATACTGGCGGCAAAGCTTTCTTTCCAGAACAGATAAACCAACTCAACAGAATCTTTCAATCTATTGCTCACGAAATACGGCATCAGTATCGTCTCGCCTATATTTCCAACAATACTACCCCAAACAACAAGTGGCGAAAAATTAATGTAGTCCTTAAAAACACTCAAGGAAAAGGGGTCAAGGTGCGGGCTAGGAAAGGTTACTATCCTAATAAAGGAAAAGCTACTACCACTCAATAGATTGACTGCAAGTCAATAGCCCCCTATCCTTCTTTAAATGACTCATTCTAGTACGAAGAAAATTTGGAAGAACGGTGAGTTTGTTGATTGGGAACAGGCCACCCTACATGTAAGCACCCATGCCCTGCATTATGGTACAGCTTGGTTCGAAGGAATTCGGTGCTATAAAACCTCACGTGGTTCCGAAGTATTTCGTCTCTCTGAACATGTTACTCGTCTTTTCAACTCATGCAAGATATACCGGACTGAAATTCCCTTCTCTCGCGAAGAAATTGAACAAGCCATCTTAGAGACAATTCGAATCAACGAACTAGAACATTGTTACATACGTCCATTAGTTCTTCGTGGTGCTGGCGGAATGGGATTAGACCCTCTTAATATTCCCATTGAATGTTTCATTATGGTTTGGGAATGGGGTCGCTATTTAGGGGAAGAGTCTCTAAAAGTAGGCGTCGATGTTGGAATTTCGAGTTGGAATCGAGCAGCAGCTAATACTTTTCCAGCTATGGCTAAGTCATCGGGTAACTACATCAACAGCGCACTTATAAAAATGGAAGCGATTTTAGCGGGATTTGCCGAAGGAATAGCTCTAGATTCTAATGGTCATGTTAGCGAAGGTAGTGGTGAAAATATTATCTTAATCCAAGATGGAGTTTTGTATACTCCCCCTATTAGCAGCAGTATTTTGCCAGGCATTACCCGAGACAGTGTCCTTAAACTTGCTAAAGAAAATAACTATACAGTAATTGAACAAACCATCCCCAGAGAAATGCTGTATCTGGCTGACGAAATTTTTCTTACTGGAACCGCAGCAGAAGTTACCCCTATTCGCTCTGTTGACCACATCACAATCGGTCAAGGAAAACGTGGGCCTATTACAGCCCAGCTTCAACAAAAATTTTTCAGCTATGTTGAGGGTCAAACGGATGATCGCCACAAATGGATGACGCAAGTCTACAACAAATAAAATACAACATAGCTATACTATGTTCATGTTTTTCCCTCATCAATCTATCAAGCGATTTTGAAGTCACAGGATTATATATTAGGAGTTAAGGAGTGTCTTTATCGCGTGAAAACAAACTCTACACACATGCCCTTCGTCTATTAACAAAACGAGATCATAGTCGCTTTCAACTCCAAAATAAGCTTCTTCGCAAAGCCACAACCAAATCCGTTCATCAAGTACTTGACCGACTAGAGAATAATGGCTTTCTAAATGACCAAGCCTTTGCCCTAAGCCGAGCCCAACAAAAACGCCGAGGAAAACTCTGGGGCGACCTGCGAATTATCAAAGATTTAAAAGGCCTTGGAATCGATGCTAAAATAATTCAAAGTGTTTTAACTGAAGTGGAAAACAAAAAAGGACAAATTGATAGCCTAAAAAAAGTTATACAAAAATGGACAGAACAGTCAGGACCTCCAATTACTATTTCCCAATTGAAAAAACTTTATGATCGTTGTTTTCGACTTGGATATGAAGGCAACTTAATAAGGGAGCAATTAGACCATTACTTCAAAAACTTGGAGTGGGGTTCAAACGAGTCACAATAAATTAATGAAAAATTCAAAAGAAATCAGAGAAGCCTTTCTTAAATATTTTGAAGAAAAGGGACATAAACGTATTAGAAGTGGATCATTAGTCCCTGAAAATGACTCTACTCTACTCTTCGTCAATGCAGGAATGAATCAGTTTAAAGACGTTTTTCTTGGTTTGGAAAAGCGTAATTATAAGAGAGCTGTGACTAGCCAAAAATGCATGCGTGTTAGCGGCAAACATAACGATTTGGAAACAGTAGGTCGAACAGCACGACATCACACTTTTTTTGAAATGCTTGGAAACTTCTCTTTCGGAGATTATTTCAAAAAAGAGGCCATTGAATATGCTTGGGATCTATGCACCAATGTTTACGGAATCTCTCCCGATCGCCTTTTAATTACAGTATTCGAAGAAGACGAAGATGCTTTAAATATCTGGAAAAATCATATCGGCATAAACAAATCTCGTATCTACAAGATGGATGAAAAAGATAATTTTTGGTCCATGGGTGAAACTGGTCCCTGCGGTCCCTGCTCCGAACTTCATTACGATATGGGAGTTAGTCCTGCAGGTCATACCGATTGCTCTATTGAGTGCGATTGTGGACGTTATATAGAAATTTGGAATTTGGTCTTTATGGAATCCAACCGAAACACAGAAGGTCAAATAAGTCCATTACCCTCTCCTTCCATTGATACAGGTATGGGGCTGGAACGAATTAGTTGCGTCCTTCAAGGTGTTACTAGCAATTACGACACTGATCTTTTTAGCCCAATCATCAAAGAAGCCTGTCGACTAACATCAACAAAATACGGAGCCAAACCAGAAGACGATGTAAGCTTACGCATTCTCTCTGATCACAGCCGATCTTGTGCCTTTCTAATCGAAAATGGCATCATCCCAAGCAATGAGGGACGAGGTTATGTTTTGCGTAAAATTTTAAGACGTGCAATTCGACACGGTCAAAAATTAGGGATGGAAAAACCATTCATCTATACACTTGCTGCCTTAGTTTCGGAACTGATGGCTGACGCTTTCCCTGAATTAAAAAAGAGTCGTGACTACACTGCCCAAATTGTTAAAAACGAAGAGGAACAGTTCAATACAACTTTGGACCATGGCATGCAAATCCTAAATGAAATTTGCGAAACTGCCTCCAAAGAAAAAAATCTTACCCTTTCGGGAACAGAACTCTTCAAACTTTACGATACCTACGGCTTCCCCCTTGACCTAGCACAAGAAATCGTAAATGAGAGAGGATTCAAGATTGATGAAACTGGCTTCTATTCTGAAATGGAAAAACAAAAAACTAGAGCTAGGGCCAGTTGGAAAGGCAACAACAAAGACATTAAACCTGTCTACCAAAATCTTACTGAGCAAGACTTAAAAACAAATTTCAAAGGCTATGAAGATACAAGTTCTGTACCTGGCAAGGTGTTAGCTATCATTAAAAATGGAAAATTAGTTTCTAAAATTGATGCAGAAGACACCGCAGATATCCTGCTAGACCAAACTCCTTTTTACGCAGAAGCAGGAGGCCAAACAGCAGATCAAGGCATTATTGAAAACGAAGTTTTTCGTGCTTCAGTCGACCACGTTTTCAAACCAGTCTCTGGAGTTCACCTACATACCATTAGTGTCTCACAAGGCTCTCTCCAAACAGATAACACCATTACCTCTTCCATTTCGACAACCAACCGAATTAAAACTGCTCGAAACCATACTGCCACCCATCTCCTTCATGCTGCACTACGCGAAATTTTGGGCCAACATGTTAAACAATCTGGATCTCTGGTAACTCCCAAACGCTTGCGATTTGATTTCACTCACTATAAATCACTTTCTGACTCAGAAATTCAAAAAATAGAAACATTAATAAATCAAAAAATCCTTAGCAACATCAAAGTTAATACACATATTCGCAGTCTCGAGGAAGCTGTAAATGAAGGAGCAACTGCTTTATTTGGTGAAAAGTATGAAGAACAAGTACGGGTTGTTGAAATTGACCAATTCAGCTTGGAGTTATGCGGGGGAACTCATGTTTCACGAACCGGGGATATCTCTCTTTTCAAATTAGTCAGTGAAAGTAGTATCTCTGCTGGAATTCGCCGTATTGAAGCTATCACTGGAGATACTGCCATCCAACAATCTTTTACCGACACATCTCTTGTTCAACAACTATCCGATAACCTACATGTTCACAAAAAAGACCTTTCATCCACAATAATTAGAATTAGCAAAGAACTCAAACAGGTCCAAAAAGAGGTAGAACAATTACGTCTAAAATTAGCCCAAAAAGATAGTGGAAGTGTATCGGACTCGGCTCGCAAAATTAAGGGGGTTCAGGTTCTTTCACAAAAAGTAGACAACATAGATCGCAATGCTCTCCGTCAACTGGCAGATCGTCTCAAGAATCAGCTTGAAACAGGTGTTGTTGTCCTCGGGGCAAATATTGATGAAAAAGCAAGTTTGGTCGTCATGGTCACGTCGGATCTGACCGATCAAATACAAGCTAACAACCTAATCAACAAACTTGCACCCTTTGTAAAGGGTGCGGGTGGTGGCAAGCCAGACATGGCCGAAGCAGGTGGAAAAGACCCATCAAAACTCGATAAGGCACTTGAAGAAAGCTATCGTCTAGTAGAAGAACTCTTGTAACTTTAAAAAAAACTGTGAACCATCATCCCTCACTGTCCCAACTTACTCTGCTTTTTTTAAAACTAGGATTTGTGGCTTTTGGCGGACCCTCATCTCATATCGCCATGGTGCACGAAGAAGTTGTTGTTCGTCGAAAATGGTTGTCCCGCCAACAATTCCTCGATTTAATAGGTGCCACCAATTTAATTCCAGGTCCTAACTCCACCGAAATAGTTATTCATATTGGCTACATCATGTGCGGTTGGCGCGGATTGCTTCTAGCCGGCATCTCCTTTATTCTTCCCGCCAGCCTAATTACTGTAGGATACGCTTGGGCCTATATGACCTACGGTACTCTTCCTGCAGTAAAACCCTGGCTAATTGGAATTTCACCTGCTGTCATTGCCATTATTGCTTCAGCTGTTTTTAGCCTAGGACACACCTCTATCCAGAACCGAAAGCTATTAGTTCTGTCACTAGCAATTATTGTATCTGTCCTATTAGGTGTTGGTGAGATCATTGCTCTTCTAATAGGTGGTTTACTTGGAATGATCTGGATACGCTATGCCGATAGGCTAAAAAACGCCTCTGGACTCATCATCCTCACCTTGGTCAGTTGTTTGTCCACAATTACAGTACACGGAGCAAATAGTTCTTCTAAATCCACTGCGTCATTGTGGCAATTAGCCATTTATTTCATGCAAATCGGAAGTGTGCTGTTTGGTAGTGGTTATGTACTGTTTGCCTTTCTAGAAGGAGGACTTGTAAATCATCACGAATGGATTACCCATCAACAACTTGTAAACGCCGTTGTTGCCGGTCAAATCACTCCAGGACCAGTCCTGAGCACTGCTACTTTCATTGGATACATCATACATTCTTGGAGCGGTGCACTAGTAGCTACTATCTCTATTTTTCTTCCATCCTTCATTTTCGTTATGCTGCTCAACCCACTAATTCCAAAAATGCGACAAAGTGTCTGGATGGCTGCTTTCCTAGATGCTGTTAACGCTAGCGCTATTGCATTAATGTGTACTGTAGTAATTGAACTTGCCCGCACTAGTCTTTACAACTGGCAAAACTGGATAATCGTTCTAATATCTCTGGTTCTAATTCTCAAATTCAAAGTGAATACCATTGTCATAATATTAGGCAGTGCAATAACAGGTTGGTTACTGAACTAAAAAATCTATTCTTGCCAAAACCTAGAACAGTTAATCTTTTTGTATTTTCCTCTTAACTTCAAGATCGTATTGTTGAGAATACATTAGATTGACATACCGCTGTTTTATACTGCCCACGCACTCGTCGGAGGTGTGCCCGCTTGACTATCTCTGATTCACAGCACGCAAAAATCTATCCAAAGATACAGTACATGACTTTTTTTCGCTTGATTGCAACCTTACTAACAATCACCATCTTGCTATCTTTTTCTGTTTATGGGCGTAATCGACAGGCGGCTCGTCAAAGTTACAAAAAAGCTCTTACTTACCACAACCGTTTATCCGACAAGCCTAAACTAAATCGAAACCTTAACGAATATAGTCGCGCGCTCTTTCTTTATCGCACTGTAATCGATCATGATCCTACCTACGGTGCCTGTGATGATGCACTTTACGCCATTGCCAGACTCTATGAAGAAATGGCAAAAAAATTCAATAATGATACCTATCGCTTACGAGCTATTCACTATTACAAATTTGTAGCAAAGGAATATCCTCACACCAAATACAGACAACTTGCTCTCTCTCAAGCCAACAACCTCAAAACCCAACCCCATCCAGAATCAGATACGCTCTCTGCTAAATTAAAAACAAAACCTATGCCTCAAAAAGCTGACTGGGCCACGGTTTCAGAAATTCGCCATAGTTCCACTGCAAATTATACCCGTGTGGTTATTCAGTCAGATCAGGAGGTGAAATTCGAAAGACATGTGCTTTCCAATCCTGATCGAATGTACTTTGATTTACATCGTTCTCAATTGGCACCTGAGCTACAAGGTAAGACATTTGACGTCAATGGGCTCTTCATTAAGGGAATCCGCGCAGCTAGCAATCGTCCCGGAGTTGTCCGCATTGTTCTAGATTTTGAAAAAATAAACAAACACACTATTTTTGCCCTCTATAATCCCTTCCGCATGGTAATTGATACTTGGGGTAATAAGGGCTCTCCTGCAACATCTAACCTTGACGATATAGAAAAGGTAAAATCTGTCATTACTCCAAACAAAGAAACTGCAGGGGAAAATGTCCCTACTGCACCTCCCCTAGTTCCCATCCCCAATATAGACGGCAATCGAAGCCTCACCAGAGTTTTAGGCTTAAAAGTAGGTCGAATAGTAATCGATCCCGGACATGGAGGTCGGGATTCAGGTACGATCGGTCCTGATGGCCTCAAAGAAAAAAAATTAGTTCTGGCAGTTTCTCGCCAACTTAAACAAGTACTTGAAGAACGCCTAGGCACAGAAGTATTTCTAACCCGCAATAATGACAATTTTATCCCTCTTGAAGAACGCACCGCGATTGCTAATCAATTAGGAGCTGACTTATTCATCTCAATTCATGCCAACTCCAGCCGCAATAGAAAGGTTTCGGGTGTAGAAACTTTCTTCCAAGGCTTACCTACCAATCGTGATGAGCGAGACGTAGCCAGCCGTGAAAATGCCAGTTCTCAAAAAAACATTAGAGAACTCGAAGACTTACTTAAACGTATTGCACTGGGAGATTACAACGAAGAATCAAGAGATTTTGCCCAAGTTATCCAGAATAACTTATTCTCAGGAATCCAACCACATCGCCCCTATTTTCGAAACCGTGGTGTCAAAAAGGCCCCCTTTATTGTTCTCATTAATCTCAACATGCCTGGTATTCTTCTTGAAATCGGGTTTATTAGTAATCCTGCAGAAGAAAAGTATTTAAAACAGGCAAAAGGTCAGAAAGCGGTAGTAGAAGCCATTTACAGTGGAGTCAAAAAGTACTTTCACGCGTTGGGAACGGTTTCACCTAACCAACGTCGTGCGTCTCTGCAACAATAAGAATCCCTCTCATTGCCTGAGTAAACCCTCGCAGTCTTCCACGTATAGATAATAGCGGTATAATGATCCACTATGGTTTCTTCCTCCAAACGAAGTCTGTTTTACCAAAGCTTGGCCTGCATCATCTTACTAATCAGTTTGTGCCAAAGCCTCGAAGCTAAAGCTAATATTGAACACTATTGGTTGAACTTAAAAGGCTATAATTTTGAAAAAATAACTGAAACAACAGAACCACAACAACAAAATCAAATTGGCCCCTTCAGCCAATCAGTTCTAAACGAATATATTCTCCTCTCCCATTCCCGCTGGAAAATTCACTCTAAAAATAATCCTCATCAGTCTTCCCTAGAATTAGAAGTTTACGAAATGAAAGATAGTACTGGCGCATTCGGAATATTTTCAGCGTGGGATGTCTACTCTAAAAGTACCTCTAAAGGCCATCTCCGACTGACCGTTGATAATCACAAACACACCAACAGTCTTTGTTTTTGGAGAGGGCCTTACTTTTTCCATTTAACAAACTCATCCATTACAAACATTAACTGGAACGATATTAAAAAATTCGCAGCATCCCTGATAAAAATTATTCCTCTTGCAAATATTCATCCAGTCACCGTTATGCACTTACCCAAGGAAGGTCTCGTTAAAGATTCCATTCGTTTCTATCTCGGCGAGGCTTCCTTTGCTTCAAATAGTCAATTTCCCAAAAAACTTCATTCGGCAATTGGATTCGATGAAGATGTAGAAATCACCTACGCTCACTATTTGCCTGAAAATTACCCTCTATTTATTTTCGGATATCCTACCCCAGCATTGGCTGCACTTAGATCTGCTAGCCTTCAAAATTCTATGCAATCTTACTTTTCTCCTCATGGAATTTACATGAAACGAGTAGGTGTGCTCGTCGCTTTATTTTTCGGAACAGAATCAAAAGCAAAACAAGTGCTGGAAAAGGTCCAATACGCACCTACTATTAAATGGATTTATGAAAAAAATACTGACCCCATACCCAAGACTAGCCGAGAAGAAATCTTAACTTTTCTAGGTGTTTTCAAAAGATCTATACTAATGACTTTATTTCTGATTTCAATAACAATCGGAACGGGAATTGGATTAGGCTTCATTCTCTACCGAATTCGCTTACATCGCCCTCCTCCGACTCCCAAAGCAGGATTTCATTCGAATCCCAAAGACACAACTATTTATCTAAATCTCAATTCAAAAACTAATGTCCGGAACCCAAAGTAATAAACCCGAATGGCTTCAACTGATCTTAAATTATCTCTGGAAAAAATCTATCAAAGTGCTCTTAAAGCAGTAGACCCTGAACAAGCCGTAAAAGCTTTTCTAAATCGGGATAAAAATACTCTCATAGCAGATAACCGTCCCTATTGTATTAAAGATCGAAAAATTTTTTTGGCGGGGGCTGGAAAAGCTGGCATTCCTATGGCTCGTGCCGTTGAAGAAATTCTAGCTGAGCACCTTAGCTCAGGAATTATAGTCGTTCCTTACCACCACAAAGGGCAATTAAAAACAACTACAATTTTAGAAGCCGGCCATCCAGAACCTGATGATCAAGGACTTCAAGCAGGCCAAAAAATAGTTAACTTTGCAAACAGTACCCTTACACCAAAAGATCTTTTGCTGCTGGTTTTTTCAGGTGGGGGATCAGCCCTTCTCCCAGCCCCCTCAAACAAAATATCTCTTGAAAACAAAAGAAAGTTAACAGAATTACTAATTAAAAGTGGAGCTGAAATTCAGGAAATAAATACAATCCGGAAACATCTAAGTCGAATTAAAGGAGGCCAGTTACTTAACTACACTAAAGGAGCCCAAGTTATAGCTCTACTACTTTCAGATATTATAGGAAATGATATTCCTACTATTGCCTCCGGACCAACTGCAGCAGACCCTACTACCTTTGCCGACTGCATAAAAATAATTAAAAAGTACTCTATTGAAAAAAATATCCCAAAACCAATATGGAAGCATCTTAATGAAGGAGCAATAAAAAAAAACAACGTTATCGAAACACCAAAACCTGGAGATCCATGCTTCAAACAGGTTCAGCATGTCATCGTTGGCAGCAATGTTCTGGCTTTAGAAGCTGCTGCACATAAGGCAAAGCAACTTGGTTTTTCACCTATGATTTTATCCTCTTCCATCGCTGGAGATACTAGTCTAGCAGCTTCCATGCACGTAGCAATTGCCAATGAAATTCTACACGAAAATTACCCCTTATCCGCCCCCTGTTGTCTCATTTCTGGAGGGGAAACAACCGTACATGTCACCGGAAATGGCAAAGGCGGACGCAATCAAGAGTTTGTTCTACATTGTGCAAAAAAAATCCAAAATTGGGAATCTTCTCAGGTTTTGTTTGCTAGCATGGGATCGGATGGAATTGATGGGCCAACTGATGCAGCAGGAGCATTCGCTTCACCCGACACCGCCCATCGAGCCCAACTGAAATCCTTATCAATTAACGACTACTTAAACCGAAATGACTCCTATCACTTCTTCTCTCAGCTTCAAGATCTAATTGTCACAGGACCTACTCAGACAAATGTAATGGACCTACGCTTCGTCTTGATTGCAAAATCCTAATATTCCTCTTCATTAATCTTTCTTGAGTTCTTCATTTAAAGAACCAGAGCGAAATCCCTCTAAATCTAACGTTACATAGGAATATCCTATCGATTTAAAACGAGAACTAATTTGCCCAAATAATTTAGGCTCCATAAGCCTACTCATTTCACTTCGGTCAACTTCAATTCTAGCTAAATTCTCATGGTGACGAACACGAAAATTACAAAGCCCTAGACTTCTTAAAAAAGCCTCTGCCTGCTCTACTTGATCAAGTTTCACCTCATTAATTTTCACTCCATATGGAAATCGGGAAGAAAGACAGGGCATAGCAGGCTGATCCCAAGTTGGCAAACCTCGTTTACGAGAAAATTTTCGAATTTCTTCCTTATTGATATTTGTTTCGATCAAAGGACTAATTACCTCTCGCTCCCGGGCAGCTTTATGTCCAGGACGATAATCACTGACATCATCAACATTACTACCATCAAAAATAACTTCCACATTCCACTTTTCTCGCAAAACTTCCAATTGGTCATATAATTCTGTCTTACAAAAATAGCAACGGTTAGACGGATTGGTAGTGTAGTCAGGATTATCCATTTCTCCGGTTTTAACCAGATGATGATTCAAGCCATATCGATCTGCAAAATCAATTGCGATATCCTTCTGAAAGGATGAAACCGATGGAGAAAGTGCTGTAACTGCACAAGCGCGCTCTCCAAGAACCTGGTGAGCTGCAAAAGCTAAATAGGCGCTATCAACCCCTCCACTAAACGCAATTAGTGCCGATCGATAGCGACTAATAAAGGAAAAAAGCTTCTCTTCTTTCTGAACCATCATACGTCTCAAGGCATCTTATCATAGACGGTTATACAGTCTTATCTCTTGTGTTAGAATCAATTAATCCATGAAAAAAACCGTTTACTATTTTTCACTTTTTTTCTTTACTTTACTACTTATCCCCTCTCTTTTTCTTCAAATCCAATCCCAACAACGCCCCATTGAAGAAAAGGAAGATCCAGCTCAAGGGCGAGCTGCTCTGAGAGTTTCCGTAGAACAAGTACAGGTCAATGTTACAGTGATGAATAAAAAAAAGGATTTAATTCAGGGACTACAAAAGCACCACTTTAAAATTTATGAGGAAAAAGTTGAGCAGGAAATTATTAATTTTTCTCCAATAGAAGCTCCTATTACCGCGGTACTAATCACAGAATTCAGCAAAGCCATCCCTTGGGAATATATTTATGAAGCTTGGATGGCCTCCCACACTTTTGTAGGTCAGATGCGAGATGAAGATTGGGTTGCAGTTGTTGCCTACGATATTAGGCCCGAAATTTTGGTTGATTTTACACAAAACAAAGAGCAAGTTTACGGCAGCCTCGCCAAATTAAATTATCCAGCCTTCCTGGAAAGCAACCTTTACGACACTATCTACGACGTTCTTGATCGTGTCCAAGAAATGGAGGAAAGGGTTGCCATAATTCTAGTTAGTTCAGGACTAGACACTTTCAGCAAAATAAACTTAAAGAAAGCTTTAAATAAAGTGAAAAATTCAAACGCTGTAATTTACTCAGTTAGCTTAGGAGGAAATCTACGTGCCCGTCGCGAAGTTTACCTTCCCGGTGCAGCACGTCTGGATTTATACCAAGGAGATTCTACACTACGCTACTTTTCAAGATATACAGGTGGTGAAGCCTTTTTCCCTCGTTTTGTACAACAATACCGTGCAATCTTTCAAAATATTTCAAATGCACTAAGAAACCAATATTCTCTAAGTTATATATCCTCCAACCCTAAAAAAGATGGCAAGTATCGAAAAATCAAGGTGGAGGTATACGCAGACGCCAACCATGATGGAAAGCCTGAAAAACTTAAGGTCCGTCATCGCGAAGGATATTTGTCTAAGAAAAGAGAAAACTAAATGGCCCTGTCTTCAATTTTCTGATTAGCTGATTTCAATTGGAAGTTGCTCAACCACTGTCAAATCAAAACCATCCAAAGAAACCAACTTCTTTGGATGATTGGTCAAAAGACGAATTTGTCTCAGTCCTAAATCAACTAAGATTTGCGCTCCAAGTCCATGGCTTCTAAAATTCATCGGGTACTTATCTTCTTTGGATTTAGCATCCCCCTGATGTTCAAACTCAGACAACAAAGATCCATCCCGATCGTTCAGACGTAAGTACACTAAAACTCCCCGACCTTCTTGTTGAATTAACTTCAGAGAAGTTCTCAACTCCTTACTTACTTGACTTGATCCACTTAAAAAAACATCTTCCACTACCGACTCTTTGTGAACCCGAACCATAACTGGTTCCTCTCCACTAACATCCCCCTTAACAAAAGCCAAGTGGAGATCTCCGTCTAACTCATTTCTAAACAAACGTAGATCAAAATCGCCCCATTCAGAAGAAAAAAGCTTATTTCCGATACATCGAACAAATTTCTCCGTACTTAAGCGAAACTTAATCAAATCTACAACTGAAAGAATTAACAAATCATGTTCTTTTGCAAATAATTCTAGGTCTGGGAGCCGCGCCATCGTTCCATCTTCATTCATAATCTCGCAAATGACTCCAGTAGGAGTTAAACCGGCAATCTGGACTAAATCTACGGCAGCCTCAGTCTGACCCGCTCTCTTGAGCACACCTCCCTTACAAGCTCTCAATGGAAAAACATGACCCGGCTTAATTAAATCTTCAGGACGAGTTTCTGGATCAGCAGCAGTCAGAATCGTCATAGCTCTATCAGCAGCTGAAATTCCTGTTGATACATTTTGACGTGCTTCAATACTGATACAAAAAGCAGTGCCATGAGAGGATTCATTATCCTTTACCATAAGAGGAATCTTCAGCTTATCCAAACGGTCACCCGTCATGGGCATACAAATTAATCCTCGCCCATGTTGAGCCATAAAATTAATAATTTCCGGAGTTATTTTCTCTGCGGCAATCGTAAGATCCCCCTCGTTTTCACGATGCTCTTCATCGACAACAATAACCATCTTTCCCTTACGGATATCGTCAACTGCTTCTTTAACTGTACTGAGACTCATAGTTAATCCTCTTTCACTTAATTGCTTAACCCATTATACCGAATGCATCCACCTAACGATTCAAGATATTTAGCAAAATGGTGCAGAACTAAAATAATTACGCTATTTAACTTGAGGAGACTCTCTAATCCAGCGCAACTGGTTATTAGAGACAGTTACAACGGACCGTAAAGACTGATGAAAGTTAGTTGAAATATATTCAACTAACAGCGGGTTATCGGCATCTTTGTGAAAAACCCATGTACCCTTTCGACTATCCTTGGCATATATAGCAGGAATCTGCACAGATTTTTGGTTAAGAATAATGGGATAAGTCCCCTCTCGTTCTAACTTCAAATTCAACGACGAAGAACTAATTTTAATTTTCACCTCACCGTTTGCAATTAGCTCCTGATAAAGTCGGTCAGAAAGCCACATTGTCAACTCGTCTTTTGATTCTACACTAACACCAAATTTAAACAGTCCAGTCAAAGAGAATTTCTGCCCAATACGAACCGCTTGTTTGTAAAGCTGCACCGTTCCCTGTTCACCCTTGGACTCCCACTCCAACACAATATCAGGATGAAATCGGGCTAGCCGAACAACAAATTGGCTCTCGGCATTACGAGTCATATTTGAATAAACAAGTACAGAATTGGGTCCTAAAACCAGCGGATCTCCAAAAACAAATGTCGAAGAAAAAACTGCAAAAACAATCCAAATTCCCAATATTCGTTTTACATGCGACTCCACATATTTACTAAGCACATCTACTTCCAAGTTAACTTGGTCACTCTTCTTTAAATCCTTGAAATTTGTAACTTCATGAGTGTGAGGGATAACTGTCACCTCAAAACTCTCTGAATCTAATCCGGAAATAGTCAAACTGACGCCGTTTACAGTAATACTCCCTTTAAGAACACAGTGATGGAGAATATCCAAGGGAGCAGCAATACGAAAAATTCTAGAGTTTCCATCTAGTGTAACGGAAATAATCTCTCCTGTTTTATCCACATGTCCTTGAACCAGATGTCCTCCTAAAACACTGGAAAGAGTAGCTGCTGGCTCCAAATTCACCAAATCTCCAACTTGGCAATCACCAATATTAGTTAGTCTGAGTGTCTCAAGAGAAACTGTTACAGTAAAAGACCTCTCATCCTTTGTGGTAACAGTAAGACACACACCATCTATACTGACACTATCCCCCTTACGAAGATTCGATAGTAACTGATCGCACTTTATCTGGAGATCAGTTCCATCTTTCGTTTGTACTTTTGAAAGAATTTCTCCTCTTTCCTGAATAATTCCAGTAAACATAATTTACACAGCTAAGACCATTAAAAGATTCTGTACCTTATCAATCACCACTTCGTTTCTATTTTGTTCCTTTTTCATCTGAACGTCTCATATTAATTTTTAATAATCGCACTTCTTTTGCTTTCATTTTTCGAGAAGTACCCGGAGAAAGATTGCCCAAAACAATAGGACCGATAGAAAACCGACGAAGACTCATAACTGGATGTCCAATGTGATCAAACATCCTCCTTATCTGGCGATTTTTTCCGTAAAACAACCCAACCTGGTACCAACAATTTCTCCCTTTTTTTAGCAAAGAGATTCTACAAGATGAAAATAACTCTCCTTTAATTCGAACACCTTGGCGAAGAAGTTGTAACATTTTCTGCTGAGGCTGGCCTCTCACTTTAACTCGATATAATTTCTCGAGCTTCCCCGAACTAGTAATTTTTCGAGTTAACTCTCCGTCGTTTGTTAATATCATCAGCCCTTCACTTTGAAAATCTAATCTCCCTGCTGGATACAAACGTCCACTGGAACGTATCAGATCAATTACCACTGGTCGGCCTTTCGGGTCAGATACTGAACTAAGAACTCCTCGAGGCTTATTAACTAAATAATATTCGAGTCTCTCAGGACGAATGAGTATCCCATCCACTTCAATTTTATCTTTTCTCGGATCAGCTCGAGTTCCCAACTTGGAAGTGAGAGTTCCATTTACAGTAACCCTCCCCTGCTGAATTAATTCCTCAGCCTTTCTACGTGAGGTAATCCCTGCAGCGGCAATAATTTTTTGTAAACGCTGTTGCACCACTAGAACTTTATCATAGGAATGAAACTCATTTATTACGTATATTAGTGCCTCTAAAAATTAACCCATTTCCCTTCACTAAATGCGCGACAAAATGTCCAAAAAGAAAATACTAAGTGGCAGGCTGAGATAAAACTTCTTCTAATTCATCTAAAGTAGGAAGGTCGGAAAGATTCTTCAAACCAAAGTGCAAGAGAAAATCCTTACTAGTGCCGTACATAATAGGTCGCCCTACTGCCTTTTTACGACCACGAATTTCAATTAATCTTTTTTCCAGAAGAGTCCTTATAGTTGAAGTTCCCCTTACACCACGAATTTCCATGATTTCTGGCACAGTAACTGGCTGTTTATAGGCAATCACAGAAAGTGTCTCCAGAGCTGCCAAAGATAGCTTTGAAGAAGGCTTAGTTTTCAAATAACTGTGAATAATTTCATGATGTTCAGGAAGGCTTGTCATTCGATAACCACCACCCACTTCACGAATTTTCATTGCTTTCTGTGACGAGTTAAAGTCGGAAATCAGATGTTGAAGTACCTCCTTAAGATCTTGGGTAGTCGCACTGGAATAAATCTCCTGCAGCTGAGAAAAAGTAACTGGTTCCTTCGCCACAAAAAAAATTGCTAAAATTTGATTCTCTAGTTCTCCTGTTAACATCCCAAAATCCGAATATCTTTAAATACCCCTTTTTGCGAGAGTTGAATTTCTTTCGATTTAGCCAATTCCAATAATGCAACTAATGTAACTGCCAAATGAAGTTTAGAAATTTTATGTTGGAAAAAGAATGAAAATAGAATCTCTGACTGCACTTTTAAAAGATTCCGAATCTCTGTAATCTTTTCTTCAACAGTGACCGGATCATGGTCTACCTCTACTACAATTTGCTCTTTGTAGCGCTCCACCACTTCGTGAAAAGCATGAATCATATCGTACACTGTTGCCGACACAGCCTCCTGCTCTTCCTCTTCAAATTCATTTTCACCCCGGGGCCAAACAGAAAGTTCCACTGTTTCTAACTCGTGAAGCATGTTGGCTGCTCTCTTGAATTTTTCATGCTCTAGTAACCGCTGAATCAATTGTTCTCGGGGATCAGTTTCTTCCTCAACAGCAGTTGGATCAGAAGGTAGTAATAATTGCGATTTAATGTGAATGAGTGTGGCTGCCATCGCTATAAATTCCCCAGCCACAGTTACGTCCAAATCTTTCATTACCTGAACATAACGCAAATATTGATCAGTAATCTTGGCAATAGGGATATCGTAAATATCAACTTCTTGCTTACGAATTAGATGCAGTAAAAGATCTAGAGGACCCTCAAAGACCTCAATCTGAACGGTATAATCATCTGCTGGGGCTAATATCTGCTGACTCACTTTCAGTACTCTAGCCTTTTGGCCTGACGTGTCTTCGCTATTTTGTACAGGAAAGATAACTTGTTTATAAACAGCTCAAAAAAGACATTAATCTTCTGATGAATAGTCAAGTTTCATTGCCTGCCGAACCTCTTGAATCGTCTGCTTAGCAATCCGTCTCGCCTTACGGGTCCCCTCGAAAAGGATTTCCTTTACGTCACCTGGCTTGCGTTCTAAATTCACGCGCTTCTCGTGCAGTGGCTCAACAACAGGAACCATTCCCTTTAATAATAATTCCTTGCAGTCCGTGCAGCCTATCCCGGCTGTACGACAACCCTGCGCTACCCATTCTCGTCCACTGGATTCAGTGAAAACTTTATGGTAATCAAATACCGGACAAATTTCAGGATTGCCTGGATCAGTACGCCGCTTTCGAGCAGGATCGGTAATCATTGACATGATTTTTTTTTGGATTTTTTGGGGATTTTCCGACAACTGAATTTCGTTACCATAACTCTTGCTCATCTTTCGACCGTCAGTACCGGGCAACCGAGAAACTTGCGTTAATTTTGCCTCAGGTTCTGGAAATACTACTCCATACAAATGATTAAACCGACGGGCTATCTCTCGCGATAGCTCAATATGTGCAACCTGATCCTCTCCGACCGGAACTACATCCCCTTTATAGATTAAAATATCTGCGGTCTGAAGTAGCGGATAACCCAAAAAACCGTAAGTAGACAGATCTTTTTCGTGAAGTTGTTCTATTTGCTCCTTATAGGTTGGGACTCTTTCCAACCAAGGAATAGGTACAATCATTGAAAGCAATAAATGAAGTTCTGCATGTTCGGGAACCATGGACTGAACCATCATTATTGCTTTTTCTGGATCAAGCCCACTTGACAACCAATCAATTGCAATTTGCAATACACTATCATGTACAAACTCTACATTCTTATACTCAGATGTCAGAGCATGATAGTCCACAATCCCAAAAATACAGTCATACTCTTCCTGCATCAAAACCCAGTTTTCTAGAGCTCCTACATAATTTCCCAAATGTAATTTTCCAGTTGGTCTCATTCCACTAAAAACTCGTTTTTTCATCACAGAATTCCAGATTAATTTTAGGCGTTCAATTTTTTCATAAACATAAATAAAAACTACACTACAGAAGACAATCCATACATAATTCCAACTAGAAAGCTGCCCTAACAATCAGCTCAATAACCTCATTCAACACAACGCCAACTCCCCCCGATGCAAGAAGTAGAATTAATAAAATAAAACCATATGGCCTTATCTTATCCATTAGTAGGGACAGTTTATCTGGGAGAATTCCTGAAAGAATCCAACTCCCATCTAAAGGTGGAATAGGAATTAAATTAAAAATGGCCAACACAATATTAAGAAATAGTCCCATTTTGCAAAAGGAAAAAAATATTGATATTTCCAAAAACATACTTATTTTTATTCCCACCAGAAAAAACACCGCCAAGACGACGTTACTTAACGGACCTGCCGCAGCTATTAAAAGATGATCTCTTCGAGGATTATTTAAATTTTGAGGATTCACACTCACAGGCTTAGCCCAACCAAAAATAAACCCTCCAAGGAGTAATCCCAATAAAGGGAAAAGAACTGTTCCTATCAAATCTACGTGTGCTAGAGGATTGAGCGTTACTCTCCCTAAATTACGGCTGGTAGAATCTCCTAGCAAATCAGCTGTCCAAGCGTGTGCCGATTCATGAATACTAAGAGAAAACAACAACACGACAACAGTAATCAGTGTCAATAATGGGTCAAAACTCACACCCAAATAATATCACAGCTATTTTTATGTTTTCCTTTTCTACTAAGAAACATTTTTTTAAATAACCAATCAGCACCCGATAAAAATCTTACCCAATAAACACAAAAAAAACTGACCATTAAATCCCTTAGAAATTCTCGCGGTGCTATAATAGGCCGGCCGTGACTAAACTTTTGTTTAATGCTGCCTTTGGATTCTACGCAGTAGGACTCTTCCATAGTGTTGTAGCACTTGTCTCAAAACGAGACCTATTTTATAAAGTCGCTACAGCTTCAGTAAGTGTAGGATTTGCCTTACATTCACTTTTCATTATTTATAGTGGGATAGAAGGATCTCACTTCCCTCTAACTGATTTAAAAGAATCACTCGCTTTCTTTGCCTGGACAGTCTCCCTCTGTTTTCTCATTTCTTGTTTTAGATATCGAATCAACCCATTAGGTATTTTTGTACTGCCACTGGTAACCGTGCTTATGTTGGGAACCGTCTTCATTAAATCTTCTCCCACACCCACAGTGCTGTTTAGTTCTTGGATCTACTTACATACCATCTGCCTTTTTCTTGCTTATGGAATGTTCTTTGTTACCTTCATCGCTAGTTTTCTCTACCTTCTCCAAGAGCGAGAATTAAAAAGCAAAAAACCAAAAATTTCATATAACTTCCTACCCTCTCTTCTGCAGCTAGATGAGCTTTTTCTTAAATTCCTGATCTCAGGTTTTTCTTTAATGACACTAGGTTTGTTGGCAGGAGTTATTTGGGCAGAACAGGATTGGATTCAAGGCTGGCAAAAAGATCCCAAAGTTGTTGCAGCGTTTGTAACTTGGGGAATATATCTAATTTTGATTTATTTAAGATTAACAGCAGGATGGCGAGGTAAACGTGCTGCAATTATCAGCATGATTGGTTTTATTTCAGTTCTTTTTACTTTTTTGGGAGCCCAATACCTAGGAGGACTACACTCTTTCCTATGACTGGCAAAAAACCTGTCCTTAACAAAAAACTGCTGATTTTTTACACCCTTCAACTTCTAACATTCAATATTGTGGTTCCAAGCAAATGAGTCTGGTCCTAGTTGGCCTTAGCCATAAAACTGCACCCATTAAGATACGTGAGCAGATCGCTTTTTCTGAAGATCAGCTTAGCTCGGCCTTAACTCACCTGAACCAAGAATTTAAACTTCAGGAAAGCATGATTGTTTCTACCTGCAATCGAGTCGAAATAATTGCTCAGGGAAAAAACAGCCAAATTAAAATTGCAGACTCAATTAAAAATTTTCTTTACAGTTACCATTCCTTAAATCCTCCATTCCTAGAAGATTACCTATACACCTATCAAAGTCATTCTGCCATTCGCCATGTTTTCAGAGTAGCTTCCAGCTTGGATTCAATGGTAGTAGGAGAACCTCAAATACTGTCACAAATGAAACAAGCCTATCTATTGGCCCAACAGGCAGGAAGCATAGGTGCCGACCTTAAAAGCCTCCTTCCCAGAGCCTTCTTCGTAGCTAAACGGGTGAGAAATTTAACTCAGATTGGCACTTCAGCTGTTTCAATTAGTTCGATAACAGTAGAACTAGCCAAAAAAATATTTGGAGATCTTTCTGGAAAATCAGTTCTATTACTAGGTTCTGGGAAAATGGGCGCACTCGCTGCACGTAACTTGATGGACTCTGGCATTCAAGAAATTTTGGTGGCCAGCCGAAACCCAGAAAATTCACACCAAATGGCCTCAAAAGTTAATGGAAAAAGTGTTGCTTTTGACACCATAAATGAACATTTAACCCAAGCCGATATTGTTATTGTTTCAACAAATGCTAATTCTTTTCTTTTACAACCTCCAATAATTGAATCCAGTATTCGAGAACGTAAATATCGACCTCTTTTCATTATTGATATTTCAGTTCCACGTAACGTTGATCCAGAAATTAACAACATAGATAACGTTTTTCTGTACGATATCGACGATCTTCAGTCTGTTTTGGAAGCCAACCTCCTCGAACGCCATCAAGAAGCAGAACTTGCTGAAGAAATTATTAATAAAGAAGTTGATAATTTTAGAGAGAAAATGGACACACAAAGGATTGGACCACTACTAGGCGAACTACGAACACATATTGAAAAAATTTGCTTAACTGAACTAAAGGCACACCAAAACACCTTGACTGAAGACGAATACACTCGAATGGAAAAAATTACCATAAAAACTGCTCACAAAATCGCTCATCCCTTAATCACTGAATTTAAAAATCAAAATAAAAATCCTATAAGCCGCTATCGAATCATCAAAATAATTTTAGACATTTTTCAACAGGATCCACAGAAATGAAAAAAATCATCATTGGTTCTAGAGGTAGTCTTCTGGCACAACAGCAGGCAAACATCGTTGCGCAATCCATACGTCTAAACAATCCAAATATAAACGTATATATTAAAACTATTCGGACCTCAGGAGACGTACTGTCACAAAATGATTTAGCACAATCCTCAGAAAGCATCAAAGGACTCTTTGTTAAAGAAATTGAAGACGCTCTACTAAAACAAGAAATTGATCTTTCCGTTCACAGCCTAAAAGATCTTCCAGGTGAACTGCCAAAAGGACTTTGCTTAGCGGCTATTCCTGAAAGACAAGATCCCCGTGATGTCCTAGTGACCAACTCTTCAAAAATCTCTTTTTTAAATTTACCTACAGGAGCACGACTAGGAACTAGTTCCCCCCGTCGCACAGTACAACTCAAGTTACTTCGAGAGGACTTAATCATCTGTCCAATTCGGGGAAATATTGACACCCGCATTGAAAAAATAGAACCACAAAAACTGGATGGAATTCTGCTAGCAGCAGCAGGTTTAAAACGTTTAAACTTAGAGGAAAAAATCAGTTACTCTTTTCCTACACACAAGATAATCCCAGCAGTTGGCCAAGGAGCTCTAGGCATAGAAATTCGGTCTGACGATGAATTAACACGTCAAATAGTAGAACCCCTAAATCATAAAACAACTCAACTTTGCACCCTGGCTGAAAGACAATTTTTAAAAAGAATCGGAGGAGATTGCAAACTTCCCATGGGAGCCCACGCTTACACTCAAAATAACAAAGGTTTTTTTTCTGCATTCATAGCTAGTTCCGATCCCCTAAAAGCTATACATAAAACCTCTCAAGGAAATCCCCAAAACTTAGAAAATTTGGCCTTAGAAACAGCTGAATATCTTCTCTCCCACGGGGGAGAGAGGATATTGGAAATATGGAATAAATAAAAAATCGATGAGCTTACACTTAAAAAATCGGACTATTCTAATTACTCGAAGTCAATCCCAATCACCCGAGTTTAGACATCTTTTAGAACTTGTGGGAGCTAGAGTTCTGGAGATTCCGACCATCGAAATTAAGCCCCGGCTCAACCCTGCACTAGATGAATCTATTGAAAATATCAGACATTATCAATGGATCATGTTTACTAGTGTACATGGTGTTCAAATCTTCATGGATCGTGCCCAGAAAATGGGGAATTTATCTGACTGGACAGATAGTACTACGTTTCCAAGTATATGCTGCATAGGACCAGCAACTGCAAAAAAAACAGAAGAATACGGGTTTCAAGCCGATCTTGTGCCCCACATCTATCAAGCAGAGGGAATTTTGGAAGACTTCATTCATTTGCACAATGGGGATATTACAAACCTGCACATATTAATACCCCGAGCTAGTCAAGCCCGTAAAATTCTCCCTAATACTTTAAAAGATAAAGGAGCAATAGTAGACGTGGTCGCTATTTACGATACCGTAGTTCCTAAAACCAGTCGTTCACGTCTGACTGAACTATTAAAAAATGAATCTCCTGACTTAATTACTTTCACAAGTTCTTCAACGGTAACCAACTTTGTCACGTTAGCTCCTGAACATATCAACCTTCAAAAATTCTGTTATGCCGCTATTGGCCCTATCACTGCTGCTACTGCTAAAGCATATGGGTTGAAAATTGTGACACAGGCAAACAAATCCTCTATTCCAGGTTTGGTATCATCCATAGAGAACTACTTCAGTTGCGAAGAAACACAACCTCCAAAGTGACCTCACTGGAGGATATCTGCCCCTCAGAAATAGCAGGTAAAAAGATCCAAGAATTCCGTACTGTCTGAGCTGCCATTTGATCCAAGATAGGATCAATCCCCTCCAGCACTTTAATCTCTACTACTCCTCCTGACTGAGTCACAATGACTTCCAATAAAACAATCACAGGATCAGGTAGATGGTTGAAAGATTTCGGGAGAAGCGGATTCGGTTTAGATAAAACAACAGGGGATATTAAAACTAAATCAGGAAAATGTTTTTCCAACTCAACTATATCTTCATCACCAGCATTGTAAATCTCTCCGTACCCTTGTTGAAAACCAGCTCCCATTAACATTTTCTTGCCATCATTAATCTCAAGATCTATTCCTGCAATTCTTGAAGCCACTAGCTCAAACTCATCCGCAGAAAGTGGTTGAAGCATAATAATACGTGCACCAATTTTTAAAAGAGCTCGTTCAGGATTTTCCAAAAACTGATAATTCCCCACAATATCAAACCCCTCATACTCCAATGGCTTTATTAGCTTACTCACCTGAAACCGCTTATTCGAATCTGAAAAGCTGTTGGATTTCATCAAGTGTCCTCTATAAATATTTCTTTCACCATCTAAAATCAGAAGCATGGGAGCCTGAATTATTTCAAAGGTTTCCCCCAAATTAATGTAATTTAGTATGGCCTCTTCCTCATCAATCAGCTCAACGGTAATAACACGCTGATCGGAAAGATAGATGTAATGAGAAAATCCCTCTGGATCTTGCCCCTGCAGAAGCAAAGATTGAGACAAAAACAAAAAACAAATTAAGATAGTTCCAAGCTTATCCAAGGTATTATTCCCTTCCAAAACTCATAATCTACAACAGCTCATAACCCAAGCAATCGATACTGGAAAACGATATCACAACAGATGTCAACATGAGATGTATTGCCAAAAAGATTACCACTTAACCTGTCACCCAGCGCTTTCTCGAGTTATCATAGATTTATGAGTCTGAAAAAAACTGCATTGAACTCTGTTCATCGTGAATTCGGGGGAAAAATGGTGGAATTTGCCGGATGGGAAATGCCAGTCCAATACCAAGGTGCACTAAAAGAACATCTAGCAGTACGACAATCAGTTGGAGTTTTCGATGTTAGCCATATGGGTCAAATTGAAATTACAGGGAAGGATGCTCTTACCTTAGCCCAAAGAGTTACCAGCAACGACATTTCACAACTGGAAGACAATCAGGCGCAGTATTCGGCCTTTCTAAATCCACAAGGAACATTTATCGATGATATTGTCGTCTATAGAATTAGTTCAGACCATATTTTCATCTGTGTTAATGCAGCTAATCGAAATAAGAACCATCAATGGCTAGAAAAAGAAAAGCAAGGCAATGTTCAGATTCAGGATAGTAGCGACTCCTATTGCCTAATAGCAGTTCAGGGACCTCAGTCCGAAGCACTACTCCAGCAAATGACCGAAGTAGATCTCTCTGAAATTAAATACTATCGATTTGCTTGGGGCATATTGGGTGGCGTTCATTCTTTGATCTCCCGAACAGGTTACACGGGTGAAGACGGTTTTGAAATCTATATCCCCTCCGAAAAAGCTGAATCAATCTGGAGGAAAATTTTCACTGCAGGTAAACCATTTAAGGTAACTCCTGCAGGACTGGCAGCTCGTAATACCCTCCGCCTAGAAATGTGCTATGCACTTTATGGAAATGACATCGATGATACCACCTCTCCACTAGAAGCTGGCTTGGGATGGATTGTCAAATTAGACAAACCAGATTTCATTGGTCAAAACTCCCTCAAAAAACAAAAAACAAAAGGACTAAAAAGAAAACTAGTCGGTTTTGAAATGATAGATAGAGGTATCGCTCGCGATCACTATCCCGTGTTTATTGAACAAACGTGTGTTGGAGAGGTAACTAGTGGAAGTTTTTCTCCCTCGTTGAAAAAAAGTGTTGGGATGGCCTACCTGCCAATTGAAAAAGCTGAAATTAATCAATTATTTCACATAGAAATCCGAGGCAAAAAGCTTCAGGCTAAAGTGATAGAAAAGCCTTTTTTAAAAAAAAATAAATAACTTTTCCTTCCATTATGGAGCCACTTGCCATTCATTAAAAAAACGAATCTAACTATACCTAATTTCTGAATTTCACAGTGTTGCTTGATTCTGTGCCACCACTTGGGATAAAAAAGCTGACGATCCAAGATCAGCTAACCTCTAGCATAATGGAAAGGAAGGATAATGAATGTTCCAGAAGAATTACTCTATACGAAAGAGCATGAATGGATCCGTGCAGATGATGATAATAATGCAACAATCGGAATTACAGATTTTGCTCAGAGCGAATTAGGAGATGTAGTATTCGTAGAACTACCCAAGATTGGAGACACTTTACAAGCAGACCAGCCATTTGCCTCTCTTGAATCAGTCAAGGCAGTTTCGGAAGCTTACATGCCCATAAATGGAGAGGTTACGCAAATCAATAACGATCTTTTGGATTCTCCGGAAACGATTAATGAAGATCCTTATTCTGATGGTTGGATGATTAAAATTCGCCTCTCAAATCCAGACTCATTAACAAATTTGATGGATCCTACTGAATACTCAAATTATATCGCGGAGGAATCCAAAGAATAGCTAATGCGATACCTTTCAATTACACCTGAAGACAGACAATTCATGCTCGACAAAATTGGAACTGAGCGAATTGAAGATTTATTCGGAACAATTCCCGAACAATTCCGTTTAAAAAGACCTCTTGAAATTCCACCGGCAAAATCTGAAACGGACATTCTTGACTATTTTGGAAACTTGAGTACAAAAAATGCTTCAACCGACACATACGACTATTTTCTAGGAGCTGGAGCCTATAACCACTTTATTCCCACTATTATTGATTCGGTCATCTCAAGATCTGAATTTTATACTGCATACACTCCCTATCAACCTGAAATCAGTCAAGGAACACTGCAAGCTGTCTTCGAGTTTCAAACACTTATCTGTCAACTCACTGGCATGGACGTCTCTAACTCTAGTCTTTACGATGGCAGCTCATCTCTAGCTGAAGCCATTTTAATGGCTGTTCGTATAACTGGACGTCAAAAAATAATAGTTCCCAAAAATCTAAATCCTCATTATCGAACCGTCCTAGAAACATACATATCTAACCTAGATATCTGTATCGAAGAGATTCCTTTTAGTCAATCAGGAAGAATTGATCCACAACACCTCCAACAAATTTTAACTGACGAGCATGCCGCAATAATAACTCAATCCCCTAATTTCTTTGGCATCATCGAAGAAATAGAAGAAATCAGCCGTTTGTGCCAAAAGAAAGGGGTTCTATCTATCGTATCAATTACAGAAGCAATTTCTCTTGGAATACTAAAACCTCCTGGGCAATTGGGAGCTGACATTGTTGTCGGCGAAGCACAATCATTTGGACTTCCTCTAGGATTTGGAGGGCCCTACCTTGGGTTTTTTGCCACAAGAGATTGCTACAAACGCCAGATGCCAGGACGTTTAGTGGGCCAGACTGTTGATGGCATGGATAGACGGGGCTTCGTTTTGACTTTGTCCACTCGCGAACAACATATTCGCCGAGAAAGAGCAACGTCGAACATTTGTACTAACCAAGGCCTGTGCGCCTTAGCTGTAGCCACATTCCTATGCACTCTAGGAAAGCAAGGAATACGCCAAATAGCTGAATACAACCTAAAAAAATCCTTTTATTTAAGAAATTTACTAGACCAATTTACAGTTTTTTCAGGGCCTGTGTTTAATGAAATGGTTATTCATTGTGAAAGAGATCCAGAACAAATTAACCGAGAACTTCTTGAATCAGGCATCATAGGCGGACTTCCTCTCGAGAGATACTATCCCGAGCATTCTAAACAGATGTTAATTTGCGTAACTGAAAAAAACAGTATTGAAAGCATCGAACGCTTTGCAGAAATTTTAAGTAATACGAAAGCAAAAGCATGAACCGCACAACACCAACACTCAGTTTCAATGAACCTCTTATTTTCGAAAGATCATCTCCTGGGAAATCTGCCTATCAACTACCTGCGCTGGATGTTAAAGATACGCCACTGCAAGAAATATTAGATTCCAAATATCTGCGGGATGAAGTTTCGGGATTTCCAGAGGTTAGTGAAGTTGAACTCATTCAACACTATGTTCGTATGTCAACTTGGAACTATCACATTGATTTGGGAATCTATCCCCTAGGCTCCTGCACTATGAAGTACAACCCAAAACTAAACGAACGAGTTGCCCGAATTTCCAATATTGCTAACACTCATCCTCTTCAAGGAGACGCTTTAAGCCAAGGCAACTTAGAAATACTTTTCCGTCTGCAAACCTGCCTCAAAGAACTGACTGGAATGAGTGAGGTTAGCCTCCAACCAGCTGGAGGGGCACAAGGAGAATTAACTGGCATCCTAATGGTCAGAGCCTACCACCTCAGCCAAAACAACCCACGAAAATATGTTTTAATTCCCGACTCTGCACATGGAACAAATCCAGCTTCTGCAACAATTGCAGGATACGATGTCATTTCTATTCCTTCTGACTCTCAAGGAAGAATTAGTATTGAAGCCTTAGCCGATAAAATGACCGAAGATGTAGCCTGTTTGATGTTAACAAATCCTAACACCTTGGGGATCTTTGAAAAAAATATTGCAGATATTTCTAAAATTGTACACGGAAAGGGCGGCCTCATTTACATGGATGGCGCCAACTTCAACGCCTTGCTGGGTTATGCCCGACCTGGCGACATGGGTATTGACGTTCTCCATCTGAATCTACATAAAACGTTTTCTACCCCCCACGGGGGCGGAGGGCCTGGAAGTGGACCAGTGGCCTGCCAAAAAATTCTAGAACCCTATCTTCCAATCCCCAGAATTGAAAAAAAGGATGAAATATATTTATTAAATGAGAAGAAACCTATGAGTGTGGGACGAGTTCATGCCTTCTATGGCAACTTCGGGATGATAGTGCGAGCTCTTTGCTACATTCTCACCTGTGGAGGAAAGGGTCTCAAAGAGTTAAGTGAAACTGCTGTTCTCAACGCTAACTATATTAGACACCAACTTAAGGACTATTACGATCTTCCTTTTGATACCCCCACCCTACATGAAGTTATTTTCTCCGACACAATCCAAGCAAAAAATGGTATTAAAACCTTGGATATAGCCAAAAGGCTACTCGATTACGGATTTCACCCTCCCACCATCTACTTTCCTCTCATTATTCATGGAGCACTTATGATCGAACCAACGGAAAGTATAGGAAGGGATGAACTCGATGCCTTTATTCAAACAATGATTACCATAAGTAACGAGGCAAAAGAAACACCAGAAAAAATTCTTTCTGCCCCACAAAATGTACGGCTTACACGTTTAAACGAGACCCAAGCTGCTCGCTCACCTATTTTAAAATGGACTGATCCTGAACAAGCTAATGACTAGCAATCTACCTTCTTGAGACTAAAACTCATCGTAGGCCATAACCCATATCACATAATAAATGTAAAGCTTGATAAAATTATACTTAAATGCCTTTTAATAAAAAATATTATAATATATAAAAACTAGTCTATACCCAAAAGGCTAAACTCTGGCAATTTATAAAGAGTATGAATTTTGCGGTTTAAATAATTCTCTTTCAGGCGTTTGTAAACATCTTTTTTAAGGCGTTTTTTGTAAATTCGAGTTTCATCTTGAACAAGCTTATTTAGCTCCTTCAACTTAATCCCACTCATATCTTCTCTTAGAGCTTCAACCAACATAACTCCAACCTGTATTAAATCACGATCAACCTGCTGAAAATTAATCTGAGAACTACAACTTTCCTTTCGCAACGCAACCAATCGAGCCACTGCCCTACTAAATGCCTCACCTGAATGCTTATTGATCTGATCTTCTAAAGAGTCAATATAAGCTAAAACAGCTTCTTGGGAAAACTGCTCAGATTTCTGGTGGGGAGGCTCTTCACTAAACTCACAATTGGCTCCAAGCATGGCTTGATTGTAACTATCAAAGGCCTCAATCACAGCAGGATGACAGTAAGAAAGGCTCCTTGGAACTTTTTTCTGAGATCGCTGTGAACTATCAAAGCTTTGATCTATTCCTCTCAAAACTACGTGTAAAGGAATATTGTTTTCTCGCCAAAGTTCAATCAAACACCAATCCATAGGAGAAACCAGCAGGTTCTTTTCCCTTCTCCTGGAAAAATGTTCCTCGATCTCTGTAAAGTAATTAAAGTAGTTGTTCACTGATGTTTCTGTTGGAAATGACGAAAAAATATTCTTAAGCCTAACAGAGTCAAATCCGGATCCCAGTGATCTATACGATTAAAGCCTTGTATCTGTCTAGAGTGAGATATACCCCCAGTACCAATAACCTCTGCAACCTCTAATTCTCGTTGCATTTGTTCGAGTATCCCATCCACTAGACTCAAATAGCCATAGTAGAGTCCTGATTGCATACTATCCACTGTAGAAGTCCCTATCACTCTCTTTGGTAATCCAATCTCAATTCGGGGCAAACGAGCAGTTCTACTCCAAAGTGCTTCAGCAGAAATATCCAAACCTGGAGCAATCACTCCACCCAAGTATTCCCCTTCTTTGGAAATTGCATCAAAAGTAGTCGCCGTCCCAAAATCCACCACAATAGTTGAATTTTCAAATCTATGAAAAGCAGCTAATGCAGTCACTATACGATCTGCCCCTACATCGGCCACAGGAGTATAACGAATTGGCATTAAATTTTGTTCAGCTGGTTCTACCCAGAATGGTTCTATCTTTAGATATTTCAAACACATGGACGCTATAACTTCGTTCAAAGGTGGCACAACTGAACAAATAACGATACCTTCTAATTCAGAATAAATTAGTTTTGCTGACTCAAAAAGATTCTGACATATAAGGCCATATTCATCGACTGTCCCATCTCTGCGCGTAGCTACTCTCCATGAGTATTTCAACTGATTATCTTTAAAAATCCCCAAAACTAAATTTGTATTCCCAAGATCAATTGCAAGAAACATTTTACAACTCTTCGTTCCTCTATCCGACTATTTACATTACACAATTTTAGTGCTTAAAGTGTCTAATCCCAGTAAAAACCATAGCTAAATTATGTTTATCAGCAACCTCGATTACTTCTTTATCACGAATCGAGCCTCCCGGTTGAATTAACGCTTTCGCTCCGACTTGAGCTGCTTCTTCAACTGCATCTCCAAAAGGGAAAAACGCATCACTTGCCATCACACTATTGTCTAAACTAACCTGAGCCTTTGTAGCAGCTAAACGAACTGAGTCCACTCTGCTCATCTGTCCGGCTCCTATCCCAATCGTTTGATTACCCAAGGCAAACACAATGGCATTGGATTTAACATGTTTACAAACAATCCATCCAAAAAGCAGATCCTGAATTTCTTGTTGGCTTGGAACACGTTTTGTAACTACCTTCAGGTCCTCTTTACAGGTCAAATGAAGATCTCTATCCTGCAACAAAAATCCCCCTGTAAGTGTCTTGACTTCATAATCCGAAGCTCTAAGTGTTTGTTCTCCCATTTCCAAAACTCGAAGATTTTTCTTTTGGGCAAAAATTTCCAGTGCTTCTGATTTGTAACTCGGGGCAATAACAGCCTCTACAAACAATGAACGCATTGATTCAGCTGTTTCCTCATCCACTTGACGATTAAATCCAATAACAGAACCAAAAGCTGAAACTGGATCACAAGATAACGCACGCTCATAGGCTTCCTTCAAACTTGCACCCACTGCAGCACCACACGGATTGCTGTGTTTAAGAATTCCACAAAATGGCTTCTGAAAATCCTGACAAAGATTCCACGCCGATTCCAGATCGGAATAATTGTTAAAGGAAAGATGTTTGCCTTGGTACTGCTTGGCACCCACTAACCCCGAAGCAGGTGCCTGGCTAAGTTGATATACTGCTGCTTTTTGATGTGGGTTTTCCCCATAACGGAGGGAGTCAACCCGTTCAAGACTAATATTGAAGGTAGCTGGAAGAGTCTCCTCCTCAGCATCATGTTGGCAAAGATAGTTAGATATAGTTGCATCATATGAAGCTGTATGATTAAAGGCCTTCTTGGCCAACAACGCACGAGTTTCTGCGCTAACTTGTTTATCGTTTTTCCTTAATTCAGACAAAACATTCCCATAATCTTTAGGATCTACTAAAACAGTTGCATAATTAAAATTTTTAGCCGCAGCTCGAATTAGTGTTGGACCTCCAATATCAATCTGCTCAATAGCTTCGTCCAAAGTCACATTCTCTTGCTCTATCGTTTGACCAAAAGGGTAAAGATTAACCACTATTAAACCTATCGAAGTAATATCATTCTCCCTAAGTGTTTTTTTGTCATCAGGATCATCATGTCGAGCTAAAATTCCCCCATAAATCCTAGGATGAAGTGTTTTAACTCTCCCCCTTAAAATCTCAGGAAAACTAGTATAATCAGACACAGTAATCACTGGAACACCCGCTTCTTGTAAAACTTGAGAAGTACCTCCTGTGGAAACTATGTTAATTCCCAAAGAACTTAGTTCACGGCCTAGTTCAGCAATACCTTCTTTATTGGAAACACTCAATATAGCAGTTTCAATTTTCATCCACACACTCCTTATCTCAGCATAATATTGTCGGCTTTGGACAAAAGTCCAGACCGGTAACAGGGAAACCAAAAAGTAAAACTCCGGTATAATAGATTTGTGCCTTCTGACAATCAACTTTTTCAACAATTACCTTCCACAACTCAACTCTTAGAGAAAAATTTTATTCAGCACCTAATTACCCTTTATTCTCGACAAACCGTTCTATTCGCCATTCAAGAATATTTAGATACTCTACGTACTGATATTAAGAAAGAACTTCTTTCAAAAAAAGAAATAACTAAACGTCTTTCATTAATGGAATCTGATCTCTGTTCAAATTTAAATAAACGCCTCTCTCCTTCCCTTCATAAAGTAGTCAATGCCAGCGGTGTAATTATTCACACAAATATTGGTCGAGCGCCTCTTACACAATCAGCTGCTGAGGCCATCCAGAATATTTCCACTGGATATTCAAATCTAGAATACGATTTAGAAACTAGAAAACGCGGTCACCGTGATCTTCATGTTGAAAAACGTATAACTCAACTTCTCAAAACTGAAGCTGCTACGATTTGCAACAATAATGCAGCCGCTGTCCTGCTTATCCTCAACACTCTTTCATTAGGTAAAAGAGTTTTAGTTTCCCGTGGGGAAATGGTTGAAATTGGGGGTTCTTTTCGTATTCCTGCCATCATGGAAAAAAGCGGAGCCATTCTGCATGAAGTTGGCACAACGAATAAAACAAAAATTTCGGACTATCAAGAAGCCATCCAAGAAGACACTGCTCTTATCCTGAGAGTTCACCCTAGCAACTATAAAATCCTTGGTTTCACCCAACGTCCTACTCTCGAAGAACTAACCGAACTAGCCCATCACACAGGTATACCTCTAGTGGAAGACTTAGGAAGCGGACTTCTCTTTTCCTCTCCCTTGCCTTGGTTAAAGCAAGAACCGACTGCCGAATCCAGCCTTTCTATAGGTGTCGATCTAATTTGCTTCAGTGGCGATAAGCTTCTAGGTGGACCCCAATCCGGAATTATTGCAGGGAAAAAACAATTGATAAATCTAATTCGCAATAACCCATTAATGAGAGCCTGTCGGGCAGATAAAATTACATCCTCAGCTTTAGAATGGACTTTAATAGAATATGAAAAAGGCTCCTATCTTTCTTCTATTCCTGTGCAAAAAATGTTGACCACTGAAACTCAGGAAATTCGGAAACGGACTGAAAAACTTAAGAAGCTTTTAAATAAAGATATATTTCAAATTAAGATAAAGGAAGGGTACTCTCTTATTGGAGGAGGGTCAGCTCCAGAGGAAAAAATACCCACCTATCTTCTAACTATCACATCAAAAATTTACTCAGTCAATGAACTAGAACAACACCTCCGAAACGCTTCTATTCCCATTATCTCCCGAATTGAAAATGATCAACTGATCTTGGATCTTAGAACAGTTTTTCCCGAACAGGAAAATATTATTGTTTCTTCTTTTTCGGATATGACAAGTTCTCTATAACTGGTGAAAATTCAATCAGATGCCTTTCGGAATTCACTTTACTAACTCTTAGTTTTAAACTGTCGCCGATGCGATAAACCCTGTGGGTTTTTTTGCCAATCAAACAGTTGCTCTTTTTATTAAAAACATAAACATCATCAAAAATTGTATCAACTGGAACATAACCTTCTACAAAATGATCCAGCAATTCCACGTAAAATCCACTCCGCTTGACCCCAATTATGAAACCACAGTATTCCTCCCCTAACCGCTCCTCCATAAATCTAGCCATTGACCAACGCATAATTTCACGCTCTGCCTCAACTGACTTCTGTTCTCTATCTGATGAATGAATAGCTACTTTTTGCAATCGTCCCAATAATTCCTGAGCATTACTGCTGTTACTCTTTTTCTCAAGCATCCATTTTAGAATACGGTGAATAGCAAGATCGGGATAACGACGAATAGGAGAGGTGAAATGAGTATAGCAAGTTGAGGCCAATCCAAAATGTCCTCGATTTATTTCAGAATATTGGGCCTTTTTAAAAGAGCGCAACATCAGGTACGAAAGAAAACGCTCTTCTTTTTTACCGGACAAATCCTTGGCCAATTTCTGAAAAGAATGTGCAGAGTATTCCCCCTTACTATTCCGTTTCAAAAAATATCCAAACTGAGATAGAACCTTCTCAAACTCTTCAACCTTTAAGGCATCTGGGCTTTCATGAACTCTATAAATACATTTCGCCCCACTACTCTCTATATAGTCAGCCACAGTTTCATTAGCTAGAATCATGAACTCTTCAATTATCCTGTGAGCCTGGTTTCGTTCACTGCGAACAATATCTAAAACTTCTCCGTCTGCATCATATTCAATTTGAGGTTCAGGTAAATCTAAATCTATCGAACCTCTTTTCCGGCGTTGATCCACAAGCACTTCACACAATTCTGACATCCAAAGGAAAACCTGCACCAAGGATCCATGACAATCTCTATTTTTTTTATCTTTTCCAGTTACTATCTTATTTACTTGCGTATAAGTCATTCTCTCGTCACTGCAAATAACCGATCTGAAAAAATTTTTATTCTGAACAACCCCCTGCGAATCTATTTCTAAGACAACAGTTATTGTTAATCGATCGACTTTGGGTTTCAAACTACATAAATCGTTCGAAAGTTTTTCTGGAAGCATAGGGATGGCTCGATCTGGAAAATAAACGGACGTTCCCCGCTGAAAAGCTTCTTGATCAAGCAAACTATTGATTCTGACATAATGAGAAACATCTGCGATGTGAACCCAAAGCCGAAAACTTCCCGTCTCGAGTTTCTCAATACTGATAGCATCATCATAATCACGGGCTGTTTCCCCATCGATAGTCACAGTGGGAAGAGACCGAAAATCCTGACGTCCCTCCAGAGATTCAACATCAGGCTCATCAGCGTCTCTAGCTTCTTCTAAAACGGCCTTAGAGAATTCTGAGGAAATCCCCAAATTGTGACAAACAATTTTGTATTGGATCTCAGGATCTCCTAAATTTCCTAAAACCTCTAAAAGCTTCCCTACTGGAGACTGATGTAGTCCAGGAGGACTTACAATAGAGACTGCAACAATTTTCCCATTAGCCACATGTTGTATTTTATCCCCTACCACTCGAACAACATGATGATATCGATCATCCAGGGCAGCTACATAAGCATCTTTATGATGCCGGAATAATTTACCCACAATTACTTGTCTTGCTCGGGAAAGCACCTTAATAATCTCTCCAGAAACAGAACGCTTTCCTCTTCGATACTTCAATCTAGACAATCGAACTAACACCTGGTCACCATCAGTAGCACTTCCCATTTTCCTTGCTGGAATAAAGATATCCTCTTTAAACGAGTTATCCTTAGGAATTACAAAGCCATAACCATCAGGATGACTGCTTAATCGACCAGTAACGGTCTTATCTGTTTTTTTGAATGTCATTTTCCCTGTATTGAAAAAAATCGAGCTAGTAACTCTGTCTAAAGCCAACCTTAACATCAGGCGACCAGCAGTGTAGACTGGTGCTTTCGTGTCTGGCTAACACACATTGAAAGCTGTTATGAGTTTTGCCGGAGTGGTGGAATTGGCAGACGCGCTGCGTTCAGGGCGCAGTGGGCTTTACGCCCGTGCGAGTTCGAGTCTCGCCTCCGGCACCATCTTTACTGTCTGCTAAAACACATTTTATTGAAAACGCTAAATTAGAAGCGAAGTAGATGCGTATATTTAAGCATAAACACCCGATCCTCGCTTATAAAATCTCCCTGCAACGTATTTCTCATATCGTTATAGACAACAAATAATCCAGAATTGTTCTGTTTCAAAAGGCTAACACGAACATTAGAAGAAAAAGTCCGGTCATTACTGTTGTACTGTACCAGTCCCTGAACAAACTTCAGAGGGGTGAATGAATAATTGATCCTGACCTGAGCTAAATGAGCTCGAAAAGCTCCACCTGAAGTCGTTGCATCATTAATCTGATAACGAATATCCACCAAAAATTTTTCGCTAGTTCTTATACCACCCGTTATCTTGTATTGATTTCTTTTTCCACCATAAAAACCCCCATGGGTATAACTCAATGTAGTAAACAAACGAGAACTTGGATCCGTGTACCATCTCGCATTGGCCTCGTTCCAAAAATAGTGACCCGTTGGAATAGTAATATTGGGAGCTATCTTAAAGGGCTTACTAACAACTTCTTCCCGATGGTTCAAATACACTCCAGCTCTGCCTCCATTTTCAAAACGAACGGCATAATCTAAATGGAGTAATTCAGTTTCTAAGTTGTTATCCATATCGTAAAACCGATTCCAAGACACATGCGGATCGAATCTACGAATATAACTATCTTTAGGATGGGGAGTGAAATGAACTTCAAACTCTGTATGACGATACCCATCTCTTCTTACAAAACCCATATCGGGATTGAAATTATCTTGCACCTCCGTATATCCACCCTGAAAAACCCACAAATCAGTGTTGTAATCCAAAAGTACTCGACCTGCTAAATCCGAACCGCTTACATTTGGACTACTACTCTTAGCAGCGTAACTAAACAAGGTAATATCTCTACCAAAACCAATATTGGCGTCAATGCCTACTGTTCGGCCAAAATCTTTTTCAGTGCCAGCAGAAGTCGCTTGGCGATTCGTAAAAATGGCACCTACCGTAGACCTTGTTCCCAACTCACGATTAATTCTGGATACAAAAAAATTATTAGCACGAACCAACCCCTGCACCTTTTCAGTCTGCATATCGAGAACACCCAAACTGTAGCGGCCTACTTTTCCCGTTAGGCGTGCTCCTCCAAGTATCGGAACGGATTGAAGGTCTCCTGCTGTATCCTCTCCCAAACCAACACGCCGGCTAAAAAAAGCCTCCACAGTTTCGGGAGTACCAAACTGAAAAAAACCGGCATTTTCAAGAAAAAATGGTCTCTTCTCTGGAAAAAAAAGTGCAAAACGACTTAGATTGACTTGCACATCATCTACTTCAACCTGGGCAAAATCAGTATTGTAGGTCATATCTAGACTTAGACTGGGGGTAATAGCATATTTGGCATCTAAGCCCACTTCTGTAATTCTCCGTCCATTAGAACCAGCACTTTTACTAGCACCAGCCAAAAGATAGGGTATTAAGTCTAAAGAACTCTGCCGAGGAAGATCCATTCCCTTTAGATTTCCAGCCAGGGATACCTTGTAAATGTTAAAAGACCGTGGAATAGAAGACCAAAAACTATACTCATTCTGCCTGCGGACAATTCGAAAAATATTTAAACCCCACGTCTCTTGTTTCCCAAAACGAAGAGTTGAAAAAGGAATAGCTATTTCTGCTTCCCAACCTCGAGGAGTAACTTGACTGTAAACTTCCCAAACACCATTCCAATTAAGATTAAAGCCCCCAATTGCTCCTCCAATCGGAAGATTTTTTCCAAAGCCACCGCCACCTGAAACGGGACTGGAAAAACCGCCACTACGGCCCTCTTTAGTCACTTGCCCATCGTATTGAACCCCGCTAGGATTTGTACCAAAAATATATCCGTTTTGCTGGTCCTTAAAGGTGTCCAAGACAATCTGAATGGAGTCATCTTCCCCTAGACTTCCATCCCGACGAGTCTGAGATACAACAATTTCTTGAGGTTGTTCATCAAAACAAATAACACCTATAAAAAGAGTCTCCCCATCAAATACAAACCGAACTTCTGTTTGCTGATTTGCCGAATCACCAAAGTCGGGATTTTGTTGGATAAAATCTTTAGCAGCAGGAACATCAAGCCAGAATTTTTCATCTACTAAACCATCTAACTTAGGACCCTCTTCTATTCGTACAGCTCGCACTTCGAGAGCATTCTGGGCCTCACTAAGCCCAAACATCCCTAACAAAACTAATAAGAAACTAGAAAATATTTTCATCTAAAACAGAACCCGAACAATAGCACATTGGAAGAAAAGTAAACGAATTGAAATAAGTCTTACCTATTACTAAATCCCACTCATTCTAACTAATGCCCTTTTGTTTTGAATATAAATCTACCAATAAACTTAACTTTCAGAAGTCATGATTAAAAACCAAAGTAACTGTTTATTTGCCAAACACATGAACCATCAGTTCAAAGTCACACCTGAAAATGTAAGACTTCTCTAGATTTATCACACAGTACGCACTAACATTAGCTAAGGAGGATACCTGTGATAAAAATTAGCCAATTTTCAGTCACTCGAAGAAGATTTCTTAAAAATTTAACTACTACCAGTATGCTGGTTGGATCAACACATTTAGCACATACTTCCCCATTTAACCTCACTGAAATAGAACCAGTTACATTTGGATCATCTGATTGGCCAAGATTTGGTTGTGATCTGAGAAATAGTCGATTTAATTCAAAAGAAAATCAACTGGGAAAAGAAAATGTAGGCCAATTGGATGTGAAATGGAAATTCGAAACAGATGCACCTATCCAAACTACCCCGACAGTTATTGGAAATACACTTTATTTTGGAACTCTGTCGGGCTACCAATACGCACTAGATGCAACCACAGGAACCCAAAAGTGGAAACATTTCATAGGATACAGTGACCATCCTGGAGCTCCCACGCAAGGTATTCGCTCCTCTTGCCAATTCGACAATGGCCGTATCTATTTTGGTACTGGTTTAGCCAAGGTACATTGCCTAGATGCCCATTCAGGAAAAGAAATTTGGCAAACTCAAATTGACAAAAATTTAATCAAAAATCGCACCCAAATTTTCTGTTCACCAACTGTCTATAAAAACAAAGTTTATCTAGGAACTTCATCAGGCCAAGCTGAGGCAATTTGCTTGGATGCTGAAACAGGTGCTGTTAGATGGAGATTTCATGTAGTCCCGGATCACACACGAAATGCTGGAGGATCTATTTGGACCTCTGCCTCTATTGATGAAGCAGCTAATATTGTCTACTTTTCTACTGGAAGCGTGAAGAGTTTTACTCCAGCAGACCCCATGCTGTTTGCCGAAAGCCTAATTGCCTGCGACGCTGATACTGGAGAAATACTCTGGTATTCTCAAGCTCTTCCAGCAGATCCATTTGACATGGATTATAGTTGTCATCCAATGGTTTTTGATGCCACACATCCCTCCAGAAGCCATGAGATCAGATCATGTGTTGGAGCTGGAAACAAAGCAGGATTTTTTTGCTTCAACAGATATACCGGAGAAAAACTATGGAAAGCTATGCTAACCCATCCCACCAATGCAGGCGGCCCTCGACTTAACAGCACAGCAACAGCTTATAACCGTGTTTTTATGGTCTCAAATGCAACTGGAATTCGTGGCCGCAGTGCTAAATCAGTTACAGCAGCTCTTCATGCCTACACAGGAGATGTTATGTGGTGGGTGACAAACTCAGCACCTATTGGAGCCCCTGTCGCAATAGCCAATCGTGTCTTTTATCAAGGGTTGACTGATGGTGTCATGGAGGCTATCGATGCAATTAGTGGAGAACAACTATGGAAATATAAATTCACTGACATTCTTCGAGGCGGTATGTCCATTGCTAATGGCCATCTCTACACCAGTATTGGATCCCCTCAGGGATGGAAACGCAAAAATGCAATTGTAGGTAAAAAATATGCAGTTTATGCATTCTCTCCAAAAGGCAGCTAATAGAATAACCAAAAACATATCGGCAAGACTTCCTATAAATTCAACTAAAAAAATCGTGCTCAACACCTAAAATACTCTCTACAAATACTACTTTGCACTATCAAAACAGACAGAAGAAAACTAGGTTCGATCTCAAATGGGTTATAGTTGGAGGATCCATTTTCCTAATCAGCTATTTTGCTCTCATCCCATTATGTTTTCTCCTGAAAGAAACCTTTTTTAGTCCACGAACAGTAAACCAAGCAGCCCGGTTAACTTTAGATAACTATTTAACCGTCTACGGTAGTTCCCAGACAGTTACCCTATTTTGGAATTCAGTTAAATTTTCAATAGGAGCATCCCTCGTCTCTCTATTAATAGGCACCTCGTTAGCATGGTTAAATGAACGCACTAATACACCTTTTAAAAAAATTTTCTTCGGGCTCTCTATTGTTCCTCTGATCGTTCCAGGAATTTTATTTACTGTAGCCTGGATTTTACTCAGCAGCCCTCAAATAGGACTTTTAAACTTATTCCTTCAATACATTTTCAACACTGACTATGTCTTTCTAAATATCTATTCAATCGGCGGCATGATTTGGGTAGCTGGATTACATTACTCTCCTGTAGCGTTCCTTCTAATGTCAGCTGCCTTTCGATATATGGATCCATCCTTGGAAGAGTCAGCAATAATGAGTGGGGCAAATACTTGGCAAACCCTTTACCACATAACATTAAAACTTACCTGGCCAGCACTATTTGGCACTATGCTAATCCTCTTTATTAGAGCCATTGGATCTTTTGAGGTTCCGGCACTGCTAGGTCTTCCGGCAGGCATTCAAGTATTTACCTCTTCCATATACCAAGCAATTCACCGTTATCCCAGTCAAATAGGCTTAGCCTCAACTTATGCAACAACCCTATTGTTAATTACGGCTGGCGGTATCTACTTTCAAACAAAATTAAGTAACCAAAGGCATCGATACTCAACTATGACGGGCAAAGGATATCGTCCCCACCCCATCGACCTGGGGAAATGGCGTCTTGTAGCCGGAATTGCTTTTACTCTCTACGTTTGCTCCATTGTGATTCTTCCTTTTCTGGTCCTACTCTGGTCCTCTCTTCAAAAATTTTATCGAGTTCCATCACTATCAGCTTTAAAAGATCTAACTTTAGATGCCTACGTATTTGTCTGGAATTATCCCAACATTATTACTTCTGCAGGAAACAGCCTGCTGCTGGCCGTAGGAAGTGCAACTTTGATCATGTTTATAACTGCTGTTATAACCTGGATAGTTGTAAAAACTGATATTACTGGTCGTTGGTTTTTAGACAATCTGGCATCACTTCCGCTAGTTTTTCCTGGATTAGTATTGGGTCTCGCAATTATGAACTTTTACCTTCACGTAGATTTAGGAATATATGGAACTCTTTGGATACTCCTATTTGCCTATATCACCAGATTCTTACCTTACGGCATGAGATACAACACAGCTTCCATGCTGCAAATTCATAAGGAGTTGGAAGAATCAGCAGCTATTAGTGGAGCCTCTTGGAGTACCATTTTTAAAAAAATTATTTTGCCACTAATAAAACCTGGGTTCATTGCAGGTTGGATATATATTGTTATCGTATCGATTAGAGAATTATCTGCTTCTATCCTCCTGTACAGTGCAGGAACAGAAGTAATTTCAGTAGTTATATGGGAGTTGTGGGAAGGAGGCCAATACGTTCAGTTAAGCGCTTTGGGGGTACTTCTTATTATAGGCCTGTTCTTTCTAGTAATACTTGCCCAAATACTGGCTGGAAGATCAGGTCTAAAAACAACCTAATCAAAATTTCACATACTTTCAAAATGTTACAAGTAAAATCTCTCTTTAAAAAATATACTGATTCTGACCAGCAAATAGTTGAAGCAGCTCAAAATATTACCTTTGAAGTCCCCAAAGGTAAATTGTTTACTCTTCTTGGCCCAAGCGGCTGCGGCAAAACCACTATCTTACGCTCTATTGCCGGCCTCGAAAAACCTGATTCAGGGGAAATTGCTATTGAAAATCATATTGTCTACTCATCCAAAAAAAATGTTTCTGTACCTCCCAATCTCCGGCACTTCGGAATGGTATTTCAATCTTACGCTATCTGGCCCCATATGAACGTATTTGAAAACACAGCTTTCCCTTTACAAACAAGCTCCGTAAAATTTTCAAAAATTCAAATCAAGAATAAAGTCGAAGCTGCTCTTCAAACTGTGGATTTAAGCGGATTGGAAACCCGAGAAGCAACTAAGCTAAGTGGTGGCCAGCAACAACGATTAGCTTTAGCACGTGCTCTAGTAACTGAGCCTCGCTTGCTTCTCCTAGATGAACCCTTGAGTAATCTGGATGCCCAATTAAGAGAACGCATGCAAGTCGAATTAAAGCGTCTCCAACAACAATTAAGTGTCACTACTGTTTACGTAACCCACGATCAAAACGAGGCTCTAGCTCTATCCCATCAAATAGGGATCATCAATGAGGGGCGCATAGTACAGATAGGATCTCCTAGAGATATTTACGAACATCCTTCTAATCGTTTTGTTGCAGATTTTGTTGGGGAAACCAACCTAATCGAAGGAACTATTAACTCCAAATGCAAACAGGAAATTTCCGCTGACAAAAAATATTGCTACCAAGTTCAAACCGTCTTTGGCTCGATTATGGCGCTCACTACAAACTCCTGCCAAATTGGAAAACAAGTCCTGATTTCAATCAGACCCCAAGACATTCACCTTTCCATTCAGAAACCGGATGGAGACAATTTCTGGAAAGCTACACTGGAAAACATACTATTCTTGGGCGAACATCTAGACGTAAGACTTAACATTAAAGAAAATTTTTTAAAAGCTAAAGCTCATTCCAGCTGGCAAGGGAAAGAACGTTCCGCAGTATACATTCAAATCAGTCCTAAAAGATGTAAAATTATTGATAAATAATAATTTCTTCGTAAAGATCCACCCATTTCTGACTTTGGGCCAAAAACTGAGACATATCAACAAATTTCAGCAGATGCTCACTCGAGTTCGTATTCATTTCCCTACGAGCAGGAATTCGGCTCCTCTGCCGCAAAATATCTTGTGCCTCAGTCAACATAAAATCGTAAAGTAGCAAAGCTGCATGTGGATGTGGAGCCTTCCGAGATATCGCGACTCCATTGGGTCTCACTACAGGAGGAGGAATAATAAACCACTCAATAGGAGCACCTTTGTCTTTAGACTTTTCAACAGTCGATTGATATGCAGTTAAAATGAGTGGAATTTCCCCAGAAACCACCAAATTGATCAGCAAAGTATGACCTGTGCGAACAGACAGCCCATTGGAAGACACAAGTTTCTTAAACAACTCTACTCCCTTCTGCTCCCCCAACTCCTCTACAATTGTGGCAAACCATTCCGGATCTCCTGATTCAATACCTAAACGACCTTGCCATCGAGGATCGAGTAGATCGTAATACGTTTTTGGAAGGTCTTTCTTATCAACCTGATCGGTATTATAGGCTTGGACAAAAATATTCAAACGGGTCCCTGCCCATTCTTGATGAACAGGCATAGCACTAGTTATTAAATCTTTCTGATACGGTGATTGTACCCGCTGTAATAGCTTCTCCAAGCGGAGCACTTCCAAATCGAGCCCATTAGTTTCCACTACATCAAAATAAAAACGCTCCGCTTGCGATTCAGCAATAATCCGTTGCCTAATATTTTTGGATTGAGCTCTCCAAACATTAACCCTAATTTCACCGTCATATTTATCTTCAAAACCTTTAATTACAGGTGCCAAATCATCCAGTGGCAACGATGTGTACCAGTTCACCTCTTTTTCCAACTTTGCACCAGATAAAATACGCTCTTCCCGATCCCGACCCTGATAAAGTGCAATTTCCTCTAAAGAAATAACCTGTTCTAGAGAAGTATCCACTACCTGACACGTAGTAATCAGAAAAATCACTGCGCTCAATAAAGCTAAAAACACAGGGCGATTCCTCAAATAAGCTCCTTTTCTCAATTGGAACAAAACAATCTAAAACCTCTAAAAAATTGACTTGGATTATTTTTAACCCTGTTTAATTAAAATTTAACCAGACACTCAAGGATGATGTTTTTCCAACAACCATTCTGTGGGTATTTTTTGACCTAACCCCTTCTTTTTTGCCTCTTGATAGGCAACCCATCCAACAGCTGCAAATTGAATACCCAAACCCGAACTTGGACCCGTACCACCCCCTCCAAAAAGGGTAATCTCATTATCATCAATCCGTCCTCGTTCTTGATTAGCTATGACTTTGCCTAGCTCTACTATCTTATTCTCGTAGCCCTTATTATATTTTTTTAATTTTTTTAGGTTTCCAGGTAATTCTGGACTGTTCTCCTGAATATAAGTACGGGAAACCCCCCGTGCCCGAACCACGATTAAATCTGCCCGGTCATGGGTAATCCTATCTAACTCTCCAGCTTGTAATGAATTGATATGCTGTCCACGCTCCAACCAATCTCCATCAAAAACTGGCTCTAGCGCATTGGTAGCACAAACTACAATATCAGAATTTTTAACAACATCTTTTGAAGTTTTCACAGAAATAATTTCTGCATTCAGACTATCCCTCATCTGATTGGTAAAACTTTCCCGATTTTCAGAATTGGGGCTATAAACCTTAATCTGGCGAATGTCACGAACACGCACTAATCCTTGCAATTGAGGATCAGCCTGCCAACCAGAACCGAACAGCCCTACTACATGGGAATTATGACGACTTAAAAATTTAGCAGCCAAGGCACTAGTAGCACCTACCCTCAAACGCTGAAGTCCAGCGTCTTGGATAATTGCCAAAGGTTCAGTCGTTTTCATATCAAAAAGAACGACTAAACCAACATAGCGTTCACCTCGGGCTAGAGCTAATTTTTCCTCCCGCAGATGCCCAAAGGCCTCCCTTTCACGAATTACCTCAGAGCTAAGCCTAATTGCATGAATACCATAACGAGGAATTCCCCCATCCATGGATTTAAAATTATAAAAAGTCTTCTCTCCTACGTAGCTGTAAGCATGGGTTCGTGGTCGATTAACGACCTCTCCCATTCCAAAATCTCGGAATGTCAATTCCAGACTCTCTAGACACCCATCCATCGTAAGACACTGTTCAATATCTGATTCAGAAAGAATTAAGGTCATTCTCTACCTGCTCTCCAGTCACATTCGACAAGAACCCTTGGAAATAATGGCCAATTAGCAACGATCCACAACTCTTGTGTTGTTTACTAAATCGACAGTAAGTATACACTTCCGCTATTTTTAGAAGCTACTGGACGGTCAGCTCTCACAATCTGTTTATTCTTCTCTTGAAAGTTACCGGCAAAATCAGAAAGAATCTCTATATGAGTGAGTTACCATAATCGTCCAATTGACCTACATTAAATAAAATAAAGAATTAAAGGAGAAAAACATGGGAAAACTTTCTAACGGAGATCCAGCACCTAACTTTGAAGCACTTAATGATCAAAATGAAACCGTTTGCCTTAATGATCTTAAAGGACAAAGAGTAGTCGTTTATTTTTATCCCAGAGACGACACGCCAGGGTGTACAATCCAAGCCTGTTCTTTTCGCGATCACTATGTAGAAATCGAAGAAAAAAATGCAGTGGTTCTAGGTGTAAGTCCAGATGGAGCCGAATCTCATCAAAAATTCCGGGATAAATACGAACTACCCTTCCAACTTTTAGTCGATACAGAACACACATTAGCTGAACAGTTTGGTGTCTGGACTGAAAAAACAATGTACGGAAAAAAGAAAATGGGAATTACCCGTAGTCACTTTATTATCGACGAAAATGGCATAATAATTGACGCCCAATACAATGTTAAACATGATCTTAGTGCCCAAAAAGCATTGGAACAGCTTGACTGAATAGAAAAACTACAGAATGCGCACACTGAAAAACACTTACCAGAGACTCTGTAAATACCTAATTACTCTTTACAATAGGAGCTTTCACTGTATACTATCTGGCAGTTGTTTTTGAGAAATACAATAGGAGAGAATCGATGGATCAATTAAAAAAGTCTTTACTACTCGTTAGTGCTGTTTTCTTGCTGGTTGCGAGTGGGTGTGTCAATCGACCTCCTACACTCAATTGCGTCACTGGCTCAGGCTCCCTAACAGTTACAGAGGGAAATTCGGTCAAAATCGTATCCAACGCCGAGGACCTAGACAGAAATGATGTATTAAGTTATGACTGGTCGGCTCCAGACGGTGGAAAAATCAAGACCGATAACGGATCGGTAACCTTCGACTCAACCGGACTGAATCCTGGCAAATATAGTGTGGGACTGACAGTACAGGACAAAAAACTAAATACCGCTGTTTGTGCTGTAGACTTAAGCGTTCAGAAAAACAAACAGTCGCCTGCTGTTTCTTGCGGCCCAGCTAATACCAACGTGATCGTGGGAGAATCGACAAGCTTGCAAGCAAGTGCTTCGGATCCTAATAATGATGCTATCAGCTATCAATGGTCAGTTGATGGAGATAATGTTTCTAACGACCAATCCTCTTTTGAATTTGGCTCTACAGGACGTTCTCTTGGTAGGCACACAGTCGCAGTAACTGTTACAGATGTAGATGGCATGTCTGCTAGCTGCAACTTTGGTGTTTCAGTTAACCGACCGGCCAACCTTAATCCAACAGTATCATTAACATTAGATAAAGAGGCTGCCTATGCTGGTGAGACAATAACCGCTACTGTCTCAGCCAGTGACCCACATAACGATCCTCTAACATACTCTTGGACTGTAGACAGTCAGAATCGCTCAGGAAGTTCATCAGGGTTAAGCTTGAATACTAGCGGTATGTCAGGCGGTAGCCATAGTGTCTCAGTAACCGTTCGAGACGATCGAAATGCTAGCGCTACTGATACCAAATCGGTATCCATAACTGAAAAGATTGTCATTCAGATAAACCAACTGAGACCCGACAATATTGCCAAAGCTCAGTTAGATGAAATTGCTTTGAAAATGCAACAAAATCCTCAGCTTCAAGCAAGCTTGATTGGTCACACTGACGATAGAGGCAGTGAAAGTGGCAACGAGCGTTACGGCCAAAAACGAGCAGACGCGGTAAAGAGCTACCTAAGTAAGCAGCACAATATAGACGAATCCCGTGTTGAAACCAGTAGCGCTGGAGAAAGTCAGCCTAGCTCGGATAACTCAACAGCCCAGGGACGTCAGGAAAATCGACGCGTTGTAGTTGAACTGTCTGTCCCATAAAATATAATTCAGTCAAGTCAAGGGAGGCTAGTATCTTTACTATTCTCCCTTACTTGACAGTTTCCTGATTGTTTTTACATCATATGGAAACACTAACTTAGTAATTGTCCATTAAGGAGGACATTGACATGATGAGAAAAATGCATATCTGGATGGTTGGAATCTTAGCTCTCAGCCTTTTATTTGCTTGTGCTCCAGCTGCTGAGGAAGCTCCAGCTGCTGAGGAAGCTCCAGCTGCTGAAGAAGCCGCTCCTGCTGAAGAAGCCACTCCTGCTGAAGGTGAAGGCGAAGAAGCTGAGGGTGAAGAAGGCGGAGAAGCCGAAGAAGCCGCTGCAGAATAAATTATCTTAGCAAAATAGACTTTTTAAAGTTTTAATAGCTAATCTATATTTCTCGAGTTGTGTTGGTCAGCACAGAAGGTACTTGACCTAGCAGGTTAGGGGCTCCGATCCGACAGCAAAAGGATTTGAGCTCCGCTCGAGGTCCTCTCCATTCTAAATCTTCTAAAGTCTCCTTTAGAGGAACATCTTCCCTTAGAGTTGTTAAGTCACGGTATAAAAAAGCCTTTTCATACTGAGTCGCTAAATTCTCAGCCAAAGAAACAGCTCTGGGCACTTTAATATCCCAAGACTCTGCTTTCTTTGGAATTTTTTCAAGATGATGATAGTAGGAAAGCACTGCTGAAGTTGACTTAGGTCCCCACCCTGGGATTCCAGGAATTCCATCAGCTCTATCACCCACCAAAGCCAACCAATCTGTCATAGACTTTGGGGAAACACCAAACTTAGCAACAACCCCACGTTCGTCTAAAATTTGATCTCTCCTTCGATCAAAGCAAACCACTTGAGTACCACGAACACATTGAGCCAGATCCTTATCTGGTGAACACACTACAACCTGTTCAACAAGTTTATTTTTTTGCCACCGCAAAGCTGCTGTAGCCAACGCATCATCTGCTTCAAAATCAACCATTGGCCACACCACAATCCCAAGAGCCTGAACAGCTTCTTCAGCCAACACAAATTGTTGCTTTAGCTCAGCTTCAATTCCATCTCCTGTTTTATAACCATCAAATAAATTGTTACGAAATGATTCAATAACATGATCAAAAGCACAGGCCAGATGACTAGCATTATGGCGGCGAAGCAAAGAAAAAAGAGTTCTTAGTAAAGCTACGACAGCACCTACCTCCATTCCAGATTCATTACTTCGCTTAGGAGCACCATAATAAGCACGAAACAACTCATACGTGCCATCAATAAGATATATTTTCATTTGGAAAAATCTGATCTATAAATCCAAGCTTAATCAAGCTTACCTTTTAATATTTGATTCACTAAATTAGGATTCGCCTGTCCTCCACTTTCTTTCATAACTTGACCCATAAAAAATCCTATTAACCCGAATTTCCCAGATTGATAGGCTTTTACTTTTTCTGGATTTGATTCAATAACGTTCTCAATAATTTTTTCCAGTTCTTCCTCATTGCTAATCTGGCGTAAACCTAAATGAGAAATAATTTTTTCAGGAGCTTCACCGGTTTTATACATTTGATCAAATATTTTCTTCGCTATTTTTCCGCTTATCTTTCCTTCATCAATAAAACGGATTAAATCAGCTAAACATTCTGGTTTAACAGCGCAATCCAAAACTTTTTCATTATCTTTTTTAAGATAATAGGTTAAATCTCCAACCATCCAGTTGAAGATAACTTTGGGCTGATTATAGGATTTGACTGCACTCTCAAAATAATCTGCAAATTCACGATTTTGGGTAATAAGCAATGCTTCTTCTTCACTAAAACAATACTCATCAATAAAACGTTGCCATCGTTGACCTGGAAGTTCAGGAATTTCTAATTTGATTTTCCCAAGCCATTCCTCAGAAATAACAACAGGAAGTAAATCAGGCTCAGGAAAATAACGATAATCGTGGGCCTCTTCCTTGGTTCTCATAACTATTGTTTTCTGAATCTGTTCGTCCCAAAGACGTGTCTCGTGTTCAACCCTGTGTCCCCTTTCAATAAGATCAATTTGCCTTTGAATTTCGTAATCAAGACCCTTTTGTAAAAACCGAAAGGAGTTAAGATTTTTAATTTCCGTCTTCGTTCCCAAAATTTTCGAACCCCGTTCACGAACTGAAACATTAGCATCACAACGCAAACTTCCCTCTTCCATGCTGCCGTCACAAATTTCCAGATACAATAAAACTCGACGTAAATGATTTAAATAATCATAAGCCTCCTGAGAGGACCGAAAATCAGGCTCAGAAACTATTTCAATAAGTGCAACTCCAGTGCGATTCAAATCCACATAGCTGGTCTTACCCTCTGCATGAATTGATTTACCAGCATCCTCTTCCAAATGGACGCGTGTAATCCCAAAACTTTTACGCTGATAGCTTTCTATATTGCCACTATTAACACGATCACCAACCATGACCTCTATCTTTCCTTTTTGAGCCACTGGTAAATCAAATTGAGAGATTTGATATCCCTTCGGAAGATCAGGATAAAAATAGTTTTTACGAGCAAAAACAGAAACAGGGTTAATATGGCAATTCAAAGCCAATCCTGCTTTGATAGCCATTCCTACTGATTCTTGATTTAAAACTGGTAATGCCCCAGGTAGTCCCAAACAAACCGGGCATGTATTTGAGTTGCTAGGAGCACCAAATTGGGTGCTACACGAACAAAAAATTTTACTCCTGGTGAGTAACTGAGCGTGAACCTCTAGACCTATAACTGATTCAAATTCCATAACCAATTTGGCACGCTCAAGAGAACAAAATTAAAGTTTATTTTTAATTTTCCTCACAACCCCGTCTCACTAATTGCAGCAGTCCATCCAGAGCCAATTGATCGTCTCCCGGACCAACTATCCAATCAATTTTTGGCTGCCCTCTAAACCAAGTCATTTGACGCTTAGCATACCGGCGGGTATCCCTTTGTGTAAGCTCAACGGCAACATCCAAAGCTAACTCGCCCTTCAAAACAGCCATCGCTTGCCGATATCCAAGAGCCTCAAAACCCTTGCAATTAGAGCTATAACCAATTTCCAAGATATTTCGAGTTTCCTCTACTAAACCCATATCAAACATTTTGGCAACACGGCGGTTGATTCTATCATAGAGAATTGAACGCGGTAACTTGATACCAATCCTTAGAATATTAAAACCCTCCAGAGGAACTTTTTTAGCCTGCAGATCGCTAATACGCTTTCCAGTCGTGAAATAAATCTCCAAAGCGCGAATAATCCTCATAAGATCACCTTCTTTAATCCTCTCAGCAGTCTCTATATCTTTCTTTCTTAAAAGATTGTGTAAGTATTTCTTCCCTTTTTTTCGAGCCACCTCATGTAAACGGTTTCGAATGGATTCTGAACGACCTGGCCCCTCAAATATTCCCTCTAAGAAAACTTTGAAATAAAGCCCAGTCCCCCCTACAACAATAGGAATTTTCCCTCGGGAGGCTATCTCCTTACAAATCTCTCGGGCTCTAACCATATACATCCGCGCGCTGAAATACTGATCCGGATCCAATACATCGTACAGGTGATGTGGAATCTGTTGTCTCTCCTTTACACTTGGTTTGGCAGTCCCAATATTTAATAGGCGATGTAATTGAAGAGAATCGCAGTTGACAATTTCTCCATTTAGAATTGAGGCAGCCCGAAGGGCCAACCTACTCTTCCCTGTAGCCGTTGGCCCTAAAATTCCTATCAAACAAGATTTTCTTTGCAATATATGTTTCCCCTCACACTATTAAAGAATATATGCAACACACCCATCCTTTAAAACACCCATATCCTGCTGATATTGCACAAAAAGACTTGTATATTAAAAACTGGAATCTACATACTTACCAACGCTGCTCTACTTTAATCCCTGAATAGTAGTGCTTTAGAATCTTTTCAAAACTCCAATCTTTCTGCGCTAATTTGACAGTTCCCATTTGGCAAAGACCTACTCCGTGTCCCCAACCTCGACCTTTGACATGAATTTCACTAATGTACTTCTTATTCTTACGCGTATCCAGATCTGTAATCCAATTACTGCGCAATTGAAGAATGGAACGAATTTTCAAACCTTTTAGTACTTTATTCCCTTTACTACCAACAAACTTCATCTCTACTGTTCTTTTATTTTGACTCTTCCGAACCAAAATTATTTTTTTTAATTTACCAATTCTCAGACGATCAATTTTTTCTTGCACGTCACTTATTAAAATATGAGACTTCCATTTGCGATAAGGACTGTCTTGATCAGGACACTTGACTCCGCCTTGCAAATAGGAAATCCCGGATTTCTGAAAAATCTGATGGTAGGATTCTGTCAAACCACCACAAGTGGAAGAATAGAAGGCCACTATTGGCTCTTTTTTATGGACAGCCATTATTCCTTTAGTCTCTTGGACAGCACGATCAGATAAACTGTGCTCCCCTTTTTTCCCACGGTACACTTGAGACCGTGAATCTGAATATAGATCAAATCCTTTTCGAGCATTCAAACCCAGATTCGCAAAAGCAAAAGTTCGGGCCGCCACAGCTTGTGCCTTAATTGCTTGAATATAAGGAAATGCAATCGGACTCAATTCACTGGGAACAACTCCTCTGAGATATGTCTCAATATTTACATCATTAACGATAACCGGTCTTTTGACAGGATTAATGAATACTTCAAAAGCACCTCGATAACTCACACCATCTATTTTCAAAAACTTGTTATTAAGAGCCTTTAAACGAAATCCAGAACCAGAATCCACCACCTGATCTTCGCTGTCATATAAATAGATTTTCCCATTACTGACCCGAACTATCACAACTGTTGCTAAGTCTGAATTTACAATCTTCGCAAAAGAAAAATTCTCCTTGAGCAGGAGACGTATTCTAGGGATATGTTTTTGTTGTTCTTTTTTTACTAGTACTTTTTCAGTACGTTCCGAAGGGGCAGGAATTGACTGAGAAGTTTTTTTTCCACCACAGGATACAAGAGCAAACAAACCACACCAGAGAAAAATAATGACACACGAAAAACCTCTACTTACTCCCCACTCTGCAACACAATCAAGATCTGGTTTCACCCTACTCACTTTAGAAACTAATTAATCTCAAACATAATGCTTCTACTACTTCATTACTACCACAGATAATTTAAATTAGTTCAGATTCTCATTACTGACTGTCTCTTTCTTTAATTACCTGATTAATTTTGAGAGCTACATCGAGGGCCCGCTGGCCCTCTTCCGCTGAACAACCTTCTAAATCGCTTGAAGCCTCGCCATCTTTTCGTACTGCTTGAAGAAAAGCCATAATCTCTAAACGTAAAGGCTCTTCCTCTCTAATAGACAATTCCTGCTGAGCAATCTGTTTTCCCCCCGATGAATTTTGGAGTTGGTGTATCTCCGCCTGTCTCCCATGAAAATCAATAGAGACATATCCTTCTTTCTGAAAAAGTCGCAGTTTGCGAATTTTTTCTGTCGAGACTCGACTAGCTGTTATATTGGCCACACATCCGTTTTCAAATTCTAATCGTGCATTAGCAATATCAACCCGAGAACTTAGTACTGGAATACCCACTGCATAAATTTTACGAAGTGGACTTTTGACGAAATGAAGGATTAGATCCAAATCGTGGATCATTAAATCTAAAACAACATCAATATCCAGACTACGGGAAACAAATACTCCCAACCGATGAGACTCAAAAAAACGGGGCTCAGAAATAAAAGGTTTTACTGCCAATAAGGCCGGATTAAACCGTTCAGACTGACCCACATGTAAAACAACGCTATTCTCTCTACATGCCCGAATCATTTGATTGGCTTCTGCCGTACTCTGGGCTATTGGTTTTTCGACTAAAACATGCACACCTTGATGAAGTAAATCAACGCCAATTCGGGCATGTTCGACAGTAGGCACTGCCAAACTCACCGCATCGACAGCACCTATAATCTTTCGATAGTCATTATGAAACTGGCAGTCACATAGTTTGGCTAATTGTTGTCCACGTTCTTCCTGAATATCGACAACAGCAACCAATTCAGTTTCTGATAACTCTGAGTAGATCCGAGCGTGATGCTCTCCTAAAGCTCCCACACCCACTACTGCTACCTTTGTTGGAACAGTCACAATTACTCAGCTACGATGGCTATGCTGGAAGCCTCGACCTTTTCAAAAAATTCATCAGAATCAATTATTAAAGTCTTATCAGCATCAATTGAAAGTGCTGACACATTACATTCCTTCAAAACCTCAGATGTCTCCAATCCAATTACTGGCACATCAAATCTCATATCTTGATCTGGCCGACTCACCTTCACAACCGTCAATCGTTGTCCTCCCACCAATTGTGCTGCCCGCCGAATTGTTTCATTTGTTCCTTCCATTGCCTCAACTGCAACAACTGCCTGACTTTTTACCACGATTGTCTGACCCACATCGAGTCTAGTAATTTCTCGTGCCACCGCCCTGCCGTATTCTATATCTTTTTGTTCTTCAGAATTAGGTGAGCGTCTTGTAAGTAGACCCGATTTAGCAAGTAAAGATTTCAACAATACAGTAGAATCAACAAATTCAAATCCTTCATTTTCCAACACACTAATTACCCCTTCCAGAAGACTTTGGGTGTTTTTTTTAGGTAACGAAGCAAGCATACTTATCATCTTTACATCGGGTACCGTTACTTTCCATTTCTTGCCATGAGCTCTTTTCGTTGAAAAAATTTTGGCATGCTTGACCTGACCTGCCATAAGGACTTGAGTAACAGCAGCCCTCTTGAAAAGACGAATTAATTTATTCAGGTGACCCAACCCTATCCAATGAATAGAAACATCTAATTCGGAGGCAAATTCTTCAATCTCCGGAAATGTTTCTTCTTTGATAGCTGCCACTACTACCGGAATGTTTTTTTGAATAGCCTGTCTAAGAATCAGGAATGGGAACCGACCATTACCCGCGATCAGACCTAACTTTTGAATATTCCCCACCACTCTCTCCTGTATCTCTTACAAATCCTCTCTCAGCTGCCTTAATGAACTGGAGTAAGGTTCTCACTTCGTTGCTCAAATTGGCCTCTTCTTCAATTTTATCAACTGCATCACTAACTTTGAGCCCTTTCTGAAATAACCATCGGTAAGCCTTTTTTAAGTTTTTAATACTTTCATCCGAAAACTCTTTACGTTTAAGCCCTAAACTATTTATGCCGTAAATAGCAGCACGATTTCTGTAACCCACAGTTTTAATAAAAGGCAAAGCATCTCGAGTAAGAACAGAATAGCCCCCTATAAAAGCATGTGTACCTACACGACAAAACTGGTGCACTCCCGAAAATGCCCCAACAATAGCGTAGTCTTCCACCTCAACATGACCAGCAAGAGTAGCTGAATTAGTCAATATTGTACCCATTCCCACATGGCAGTCATGAGCAATATGTACACCAGTCATTAACGCATTATGATTCCCAATTATGGTTTTTCTTCCCCCTCCTTCAGTACCTCGATTGATGGTGACAAATTCGCGAATAATATTTCCATTACCGATAGAAAGAAAATTTTTCTCACCTTGATATTTCAAATCCTGCGGTGTTGTTCCAATAGCTGCCTGACCAATAATGCGATTATCCTTCCCAATACAGGTTGGCCCTTCAATTACCGTATGAGGTCCAATTTCCGTTCCGTCTCCAATCTCTACTTGAGAGCCAATTACTGTATATGGGCCAATTCGTACTCCTTCACCAATAACTGCATCTGACGAAATCATCGCGGTAGGATGAATTTCAACTATCTGTTTATCACTCATTGGAGTTTCAACTCTCGGTGGGTCTTGGACGATCCACCATAGAAAACATAATATCGGCTTCAGCAACCAACTGGCCTTCCACATAAGCTTTTCCGTTCAACTTACCCACTCGCGTCTTAAGCCGAGTCACCAACATCTCAATACGAAGTTGATCTCCTGGAACTACTGGTTTTCGAAAGCGGGCATCTTCAACCCCCATAAAAAATACTAACTTACTGTCGCGTTCAGGAAGGGTCTTAAAAACTAGAACACCCCCCACTTGAGCCATAGACTCCAAAATCAGAACACCTGGCATAATCGGAACTCCAGGAAAATGTCCAGCAAAAAAAGGTTCATTTATGGTGACGTTCTTAATACCCACAATCCTTTGATTTTCTTCATATTCCAATATTCGATCGACTAAAAGAAAGGGGTATCTATGAGGGAGAAACTCCATTATTTCTTGAATTTCTAAGGTGCCAATATTTTTACTCATAAGATTTCACTTCACTTTTCAGTTTTATTTTTTAAGGTAGATTTAAAATCTTTCCACTCCTCGTACAATCGAGGAAGATTTCTAACTAAAGACTCTATTTTCATAGACTTGCGATGATCCATGGCTGGCTGTCCTGAAATAATTGAGTACGATGGGACATCTTTGCTAACGGCCGACTTCATCATAACTTTGACTTCATTCCCAATTTTGACATGATCTACCACACCACTGTGCCCAGCAAATACACAATTATTACCTATTTCAACACTTCCAGAAATACCCACTTGTGCTACCACGACAGTATTTTCACCTATCCTGCAATTGTGGCCAATATGCACGTGATTATCCAATTTGACCCCCTTGTCCAAAATTGTACTACCGAAAGTGGCTCTATCCACACAACTATTCGCTCCAATTTCAACATCATCTCCAATTTTTACTGTTCCTGTCTGTAAAATTTTAACCTGCTCTTTACCATCGCATACGTAACCAAATCCATCTGATCCAATAACTGTCCCACTGTGAAGAATTACACGATCACCCAAAGATACATTGTCATAAAGCGTCACATTGGAATACAAACTACATCCCTTACCAATAACACAATCACTTCCGATACAAACTCCTGGAAATAGCGTCACTCCCTCTGATATTTTCACCCTCTTACCTACATAAGCAAAGGGATAAATAGTAACTTTCTCTGCAATTTGACAACTATCATCAACAGAAGCCAAAGGGGAGATGCCTTTTGCTTCAAAAGGCACAGTATGAAGAAGCTCTACAATTCGAGCAAAAGCAACTTTCGGTTGGTCCACTTGCAATAAGGACTTATCCGTAGAGTGTATATCCCGAGGAACGACAACTGCTTCAGCCTGAGTTTTTTCCAGTTGCTCATAATAGCCACTTTCAGCAGCAAGCGTGAGATCTCCAGAACTGGCAGCCTCAAAAGATTGAACCCCATTGACCTCAACCTGGGGATCACCTGCTACCTGCCCTCCCACATACTTAGCAAGTTCCTGAAGGGTATATGTTCGCAGCGATTTATGTGACAACGAAACCTCTAGATCAATAGAATCAGACACCTGAAAAGGCGAATATAATCACAATAATATCCAGAAAATTAGGGTGTCGTGGACGACTCGCCAGATACAAGTGGCCCTCCATATTTCTGGTCATAAATCCTAATAATCTGACTGGTAATATCTAAAGCTGGATCCACATATAGTTGTGAGTCCCCTCGCAAAAAAATAGCTCCAAAATTTTTTTCTTTTCCATATTCAATCAGTACTCCAGCAATCTTTCGACTAATATCACTCAGTGCCTTGTCACGCCTGAGGACAATCTCTGACTGAATATCCTCCTGAAGTCTTTGCAACTGACGCCCCTTATCCTCAATTTCACGCTGTCTCGCCATTCCAGTTATTCGATCAAGATTCCTTGCTTCAGATTCAAACTGTTGTCTCAAACGATCCGCCGCTAACATTTTAGAATCGTATTCTTTTTGCTTATCGCTTATAAATGATTGAATTTCACTAATCTCGCTCTTTCCTTCTCGTGTCTCATATAAAACCTCAAGATTATCTATGAATCCAATTTTCTTTGAACCATTCGAGACATTTTGAGACCAACCCCACTGCACAAAAAAGGCTGCCACTAAAAAACTAGCAAGTAACCATCGTTTGATCATTAAATTCATCCACCTTATTCAAGTGTACGGTTTTCACTGTACAACAAATTTTTATTCAGATTCTGCCGGGGCCACCACAGGATACTGCTCATTGTAAAGACGTATAATGTCCTGGGTTACTTCCACAGAAGGATCAACATAAGATTGCGTTTGATCACGTAAAAAAATTACACCATACCCATTTAATGGTGCATATTCGTTAACAATTTTTCTAATTTTGTCACTCATCTTCTCTAAAAGAACATTACGGCGTTGATCAAGCTCGAGTTGAATATCCTCCGATAGGCGCTTTAGGGCTCTATCTTTTTCCTGCATACTTCGTTCCATTTCGACACGAGTTTCAGCATTCAATGTCCTCTGTTGGTTAGCATACTGCTCCTGAAACTCTTGCAACAATTCAGCTTCCTTACTAACTTCCTTCTGCTTGTCTTCAACAAATTTTTCTAACTTGTCAAGTTCTCCTCTACCCTCATCCGTTCCAGAAAGGACCGCAAGTGTATTAATAAAACCGACTTTGGAATTCTGTGAATAACTATTAGTCATCAAGAATCCCACCACTATCAGCCAAACAAAAAGGGTTGTCACTTTTCTCATAACTCTCTCCTCAATTTTCAATAAGTAGTCTACCCTGCAATCCTAGCCAGAAGCACCATCACTCCCCATATAGAATTGCTAAGTCCCAGTTCTAAAAGTTATATCCTACCGTAAATTTAACATTTGAGCTTGGTTCGTCCAATGGATAGGTCTTCCCTCCCACTGTAACATTAGTTTTCATCCGCGATGGATTATACGCCAATATAATTCTAAAAGGTTGATTAATCATAGGCATTAGAAATTGAATTTCAGCTCCTGTTGAAACCCGAAGGACATTATTAGAGGCTTCAAGTAACTCAAGAGAAGTATCTGGTCCAAAGAGCATTAAATTGCTTTTTCTTAGAATGGTAGAGGTCCCTATATCAATAAAGCCAGTTACATGAAGGGGACCCACTAATGGGACTCGATACTCTCCGGTAATTAAAACACTGGTATCTCCTCCTACTGGCATAATACCTTTTTCAGCCGAAGCAGATGTTTGTGTATAAGCCCAGGGAGTGATCGAACGAATATCAAATCCACGAAGATCAAATTCACCACCTAAAAAGACACGTTCAAAAAAAGGAACAGTCATTGGAAACCCACCAGGAAGCGTTCCGTAAGGAATCATATGAGAAACTGCAGCACGAAAACCAAAAGTGTGCCTTCCTCCACTCATTAGCCGATCAGGTGCGAATTGCTGAAATTCAATCTGAGGACGGACAATATTGATACCCCCACCTAAAAGACCTCCCGAAAAAGGAACTCGAGCAGTTATCTGTCGACCTTCCGAAGCATTGTAGACTCTATTCTTCGTGTTATAGACAAAAGTGGGAGTGATCTCACTTCGGACAAGTTTATCGCTCGCACTACCACCTGGAGTAAAACCTGTTAACTGATTCTCAGCAAAACTCTGGAACATCGTGTCAATATCACTGATCCCAATATTACGTAAACCATACCCTATACCCACACGCGACCAGCGTCCTACGGGATAGCTAGAATTTAAAGTAAAACCAAGACTACTGCGAGTAAACAAGGGAATGTTTTCATCTGGAGAAACCATTCCAAAAAAAGCAGTATAGGTATCGAAGCGAAAGTGCTGTTTAAACACCGACATTCCAAAAGTCATCTTAGAATCACGAAAATACGGTTCAGTAAAAGAAAGCTGATAATTAGAAGTACGTGTTCCAGTCAATATAGCTATATCAATCCTCTGCCCCATTCCCCTAAAATTATTTGACTGATAATTTATGCCAAAAAAACTACCACTAATTCCACTGATTCCCCCTGTTAACCCAATCGACTGCTGAGTCCTTTCCTTAACATTGACCTGAATATCTACCTCTCCTAAATCCGGTCTCTTAATAACTTCATAATCTTTTTCTTCTATCGCATCAAAGAATCCAAGCTGATTAAGCCGCAAAATAGAATAGTCCAATAAACCTCCGTCAAATTGAGCCTGCTCCTCGAGGAAAAATTCCCGTCGCAACACCTTATCTCGACTTTTTGTATTACCAGCAAATATGATTCTGTCGACAATGTATTGCTTTCCTTCCTCAACCTGAACTCTAATATTTACCGTTTTATTTTCGGGATCAGCATCAACTTCTGGAATTACTGTTGCATCCAAGTAACCCAGTATGGAATAAGCCTTTTTCAACTCCTCGTTGTTTTCCTTAAGAGAAACATAATTCACTATATTGCCGGGAACAACGTTGTAGACTTGCTGCACTAAATCTTGATCAAGATTTTCAATTCCCTCTACTTTAAATGACCCATATCGGAACTGCTCACCTTCTTCAATAGGAATACTAAGGTAGTACTGTTGCTTGGTCTTCCTGAACATTAACAACCAGCCCCTAGGTGCCTCAACAATACTTACGCCTGGATCTCCAATCTTGGCAAAGATATAACCACGACTACGATAGGCCTCCAACATATTGACGTGAAGATCGTATTCAAGCTTCTCTTCTATGTACTTATCTGTATTCTTAAAGGCCGTAAAGAGTCCCTTTTCTTTATTCATTTTTAGAGCCAAACGCAGCTCACTATCCGAAAGTATTGTATTCCCCTCAAATCTAATGTCACCAATCCTTACTTTAGGTCCAGCATGAATATCGAAGATTAGCCTTATCGAGGAAGATGCAATCCGTTCAGTCTCCACTTCAACACGCCCTAAAGGCTGTCCCCCTTGACTCAAAAGCATCCTAATTGCTTTACGAGCTTTAGGAAGTTTGGAGGGATCAAAGGGGGAATCCACTGAAAGACCCACCTTACTATCTTTAAATGCCTCTAAAATATCCGACTCTTTAAATGAACTCATACCCTCGAAGTCAACAGCTCGAATAAGAGGGCGCTCTTGCACCTCGAATATGACAATAATCCCAAGCTCTCCTTCTATTGTCTTTAGAGAAGCATCTTCAAAAAAATTGGTGTTCAGGAGATTACGATAGTCTCTTCGGGCTAGATCCTCCCTATAAATACTATTAGGCTGGCTCTGGACATAGTAGAGTATTGTGCTTTCCGGAATCCGTCTATTGCCTACAATACGAATCTCTTCAATGGTTTGCTGAGTTTGTGCTAATAGACAAGGCGATATAAAAACTAGCACCATCAAATACATCATGATGTAGCGTATTTTAATTTGAATATTTACCCTCCCCAGTTTCATATAACTTTACAGCTATGCCAATCCTATCTAAGTCAAACTATTCCACAAGATAGTGGGACACCTCCACTTTTAGAGCCCTTCGCCCGATAATAAAGTTCACCATCTTTTAAATAAATCTTAAGAATGTGATTTTCTTTCAACTTCCCTTGAATAATCAGATCCGAAACAGGATCTTCGATATAACGCTGAATAGCCCTGCGTAAAGGCCTAGCTCCATAGGAACGATCGTGACAGGTCTTTTGAATTATCCAATCCTGACCTTCCTTGTCCAAATTAATATCTATTTTTTTGGATTCTAAGTTTTCATTCACCTGTTCTAACATCAAATCTACTATTTTTTCCAAATCATCTTCTGTTAGTGACTCAAAGACAATGATCTCATCAATACGATTAACAAACTCTGGATTGAATACTTTTTTTACTTCACTTACGATCATATCTTCCATCTTTTGCCTATCTTGTTTAGGAGTTGTAGAAAATCCGACTTGAGGGTCATTTACTAGATATCGGGCACCAATATTAGACGTCATAATCACAATAACATTCTTAAAATCAATTGTATTTCCAAAAGAATCTGTGAGTTGTCCGTCTTCATACACCTGAAGTAAAAGATTAAAAATATCGAAATGTGCTTTTTCTATCTCATCTAACAATAAAACCGAATAAGGATTTCTTTTAATCTTTTCAGTAAGCTGTCCTCCCTCTTCATGACCTACATATCCTGGAGGTGATCCGATTAACTTAGAAACCGAGTGTTTTTCCATATACTCAGACATATCTAAACGGATGAGAGATTTTTCACTGCCAAAGAGAAATTCAGCTAAAGATTTAGCCAATTCAGTTTTCCCAACTCCCGTAGGACCCAAAAAAAGAAATGCTCCGACCGGTCTGCCAGGATTTTTCATTCCTGCCCGGCTACGCCTAATTGCCCTGCTGACAGCTGAGATGGCCCTATCCTGACTAATCACTCTTTTATGGAGATCATCTTCCATACGAAGCAGCTTCTGCATTTCCTCTTCTCGAATAGAAACTACTGGAATGCCTGTCCAGCGCGAAATAACCTCTTCTACATGCTGTTTCATTACATAGGAAGGAACAGGGCTTTCGCCTCTCCAACGTTCTTCAACCACCTGTAAATTCTCACGTTCAACAAATTCCTGATCTTTCAGAGTAGCAACCCGATCAAATTCCTTTGCTGAAACAGCGTCATCTACTTGGTGAACAATTACTTTAAGTTTTTTCTGAAGCTCACTAACTTCCTCAGGAACTACAGTGGCAGATAACTTAACTCGAGCACCAGCCTCATCCAAAACATCTATAGCCTTGTCCGGCAGGTAACGATCTGTAATATAACGACTGGATTGGTATACGGCGGCATGAATACTTTCATCCTCATACTTCACCTGATGAAATGACTCATAACGTCCTTTAATTCCATGAATAATCTGCAGAGTCTCCTCCTCAGTGGGTGGAATTACTTTAATTGATTGGAACCGTCTCTCCAAGGCCCTATCCTTCTCTATAGAACGTCGATATTCATATGGGGTAGTGGCTCCAATACACTGAATTTCACCACGCGAAAGAGCAGGTTTTAAAATATTAGCTGCATCTAATGATCCCTCCGCTGATCCAGCACCTATCAATGTATGTACCTCATCGACAAAAACAATAAAATTAGGATTCTCTACTAACTCTTTCATAATTGCTTTCAACCGCTCTTCAAACTGTCCTCGATATTTAGTGCCTGCTACAATCAAGGAAATATCTAGAGCCAATATCTGCTTTTCAGAAAGCATTGCTGGAACTTCACCGTTAACAATTTTTTGAGCTAAACCCTCTACAATTGCAGTTTTGCCGACTCCAGGCTCTCCAATAAGTACTGGATTGTTTTTGGTTCGCCTACATAAAATTTGAATAACCCTCTCAGTCTCAGCATCCCGACCAATCAAAGGATCCAACAAACCGTTCATAGCAGCTTCCGTTAAATCACGGCTAAACTCAGTTAAAATAAGTGTGTCTTTCGACTTAGAAGAGGTAGGGCGTTCCTGGATAGCACCAGATAATTCTTCTCTAACACGAGAAAGCTTTAAACCATTTTCCTGAAGAATCTCTGCTGCAACTGTCTTATCTTCGCGTAGTAAACCCAATAGAATATGTTCAGTACCAATGTAGTTGAACAGTAGGCGATCTGCTTCTTCATTAGCGTAGCTAAGAACTCTCTTAACTTCATCACTTAATGGCAACTCTACAGAAGTAGAAACTTTGTCTCGAATGGAGGTTCTGCTCTCCACTTGCTTTCTTACCTTTTCGAGAGCACTTTCAGCATAGGTGAAAAATCGACTCGTGAGGGCCTTGTCTTCACGTAGAAGCCCCAGCAAAACATGTTCGGTTTCGATACGACTTGAACCTAACTGACTTGCCTCATAGCGGGCAAAGAAAATGACACGCCTGGCTTTTTCTGTATATTTTTCAAACATTAGCTTCTCTAGTGACTACTCCACTACACTTAACAACAATTTTAAACATTGTGTAAGTTGACACATCCGACACTATTATAATTCGCCTGATACAGGAGGTACAACTCACATGCTTACTATAAGTCCCCCCTCATGAAGACACTTCTGGGAATCACACAGAGATGCAAGTGATTGATTATGCGTAACAATAATCGAGGTCAAATGATGTTGACGATGCACTTTTAAAAGAAGTTGGTAAATTGACTTTGACGTATGATCATCCAAATTTCCAGTAGGCTCATCAGCCAACAACAATTTAGGATCTCCTACTAGGGCTCTTGCGACTGCTACCCTTTGCTGTTCTCCTCCAGACAACTCTCCTGGCTTATGTTCTAATCTTTTTCCAAGTCCAACTTCTTCTAACAAGCTTTGTGCTCTTTTTTCTGCCTGGTTAAAGGATACGCGTCGAAGTAAAAGAGGAAACATGACATTTTCAATGGCTGAAAACTCTGGAAGTAAATGATGAAACTGAAACACAAATCCAATTTCAGTATTACGAAATTGAGACAGTTGTTTTCCCAACAGGCAACCGACATCAACCCCCTGCAATAAAATCCTTCCACGATCAGCTTGTTCCATCCCACCAATTAAATGAAGCAAAGTGCTCTTTCCAGATCCACTTGCACCTGTAACTGCCACCATCTTCCCCTGCCTAACTTGAAGATTTAGGTCCACAAGAATGTGGATATTTTCACTTCCAGACCTATACGACTTACAAAGCCTCTCTACCTTTAAAAAAGCAGTTTCCAATGGTTAACAACTCCCCACTTGAATAACGTTCATTCAGCCTACCCCTACAATCAAAACCATTACTATTTACTCATATCTTAAAGCTTCAACTGGCTCTAATTTTGAAGCTGTACGTGCTGGATAAAGTGTCGCTAAGAAACTTATTAGGAGAGCCACAATTGAAACGAAAATTATATTTTCTGCACTCAGATGAAAGGGAACATACGGAATTGAGTACACCTCAGGTTCTAAATGAAAAATTTGGTATCGGCCAAAATACCAAGCTGATACACCTCCTAGCAAGTCTCCCAAAAATGTTCCAATCACCCCAATAATCACACCTTGAAGGACAAAAATGGTCATAATGGTTTGCGACGTTCCCCCCATAGCACTAATTATTGCAATATCACGACTCTTCTCCATAACCATTAACGTCAAAGTAGTCACAATATTTAGTGAAGCCACTAACACAATAAGACCAATAGCAATAAACATTGCCAATTTCTCTAGCTCTAAGGCTGAAAATAGAGGTCGATTTAATTCAATCCAGGTATTAGTCCCGTAATTATCACCAGCAATTTTTCGAATATTTCTTGCTACATCCTGAGCTGAATAAATATCTTTAATTCGAAATTCAAGAGTAGAAATTTGATTTGACTCATATCCTAAAAAGCTTTGAGCTGCCCTAAGGGGAACTAGCGCCCAGTTATAATCGTACTGCCACAACCCAGACTCAAAAATAGCGATAACACGAAAGTTTTTTATTCTCGGCATTCTTCCCAATGGTGACAACTCTCCACTGAACCCGACAACACGAATGGTTTCCCCCACTAAAGCACCCAGTGACTTAGCTAACTCACTTCCCAATACAATTGCAGGCAAACCATTAATGTGATCGAAAGAACTCAGGCTGCCATCGGAAATATGAGGAACTAAAGTTGATATTCCCTCTGATCCTGATGCTATCCCTTTTAGAACCGCTGCCTGTTGACGCATGTCGCTCATTAGAAGAGCTTGTCCATAAATAGTAGGTTGAATCTGATGAATATCAGTTATAGGAACAAAATCTTCTATTAACTTCTGATAATTTGACAATGGCTCCTGAGTCGAACTAAACAAGTTAACGTGTGAGGTCGCACCCAATATTCGGTTTTGGAACTCCTGTTGGAGTCCAGAATTCAAGGCCAACGCAATGTTCAGTGCAGCTACTCCCGCACTAACACCCATTACTGAAACAAGAGTAACTATAGAAATAACAGCTTGCTTTCGACGGGCACGCAAGTATCGAAAAGCAACAAAAAGTTCAAATTTCATACCTCAGACCGCAGATGAGGGAAAAGAATAACTTCTCTGATGGAATTAGAATTAGTCAGTATCATTGTCAAACGATCAATACCAATTCCTTCCCCGGCTGTTGGAGGCATTCCACAACACAATGCTCTAATATAATCATCATCCACAACATGGGACTCTTCCTTTCCTTGCATTGAATCTTCGAGTTGCTTCTTAAAAATTTTTTCTTGTTCTTTAGGATCATTTTGTTCACTGTAGGCATTAGCCAGTTCTAGTCCTCCCACAAACAATTCAAATCGCTCTGCAAAACGAGAATCTTTATCCACCGTCTTAGAGAGAGGAGAAAGTTCAGCTGGAAAATGATAAACAAAAGTTGGCTGGATTAACTTTTTCTCCACCACATGGTCAAATAGAGCAACCAACATTTGTCCCCAACTATCATTTTCCTCAAAATCCAAACTAAGTCCTTCTAAAAAAGATTTAACTCTGCTCCTATCGCACAATTCATCTTGGCTGGGTGATTCTCCTTCCCAATATTTTTGGATAGCTTCTACCATTGAATATTTCTCAAACTTTTGAAAATTAATTACATGATCAGAAAATTCTACTTCAAGCCCTCCACACACCTTTTGGGTTACATCCTGCAACAACTCTTCTGTTAGGTTCATCAACTCTTCAAAATCACTATATGCTTGGTAAAATTCCAGCATTGTAAATTCAGGATTGTGTTGTGTAGATATTCCCTCATTGCGAAAGCTGCGATTAATTTCGTATACCTTTTCAAATCCACCCACAATAAGCCTTTTCAGATATAGTTCCGGAGCAATCCTAAGGAAAAGTTCCATATCCAAGGCCTCATGATGAGTTTTGAAAGGACGAGCCGTTGCTCCACCTGCAATTGGATGCATCATTGGAGTCTCTACTTCCAAATAACCCTTTTGCCCTAAAAATTGTCTTATCTCAGAAACTATGTGACTTCGACTGACAAAAATTTCTCTAATCTTTGAATTAACCAGAAGGTCTAGATAGCGTTGACGATAACGAATCTCTACATCACTCAAACCATGCCATTTTTCTGGAAGTGGTTTTAAAGACTTCGCCAAAAAATCTAATTGATCAGCAAATACAGTTAATTCTCCAGTTTTGGTACGAAGAACAACCCCATCAACACCGATAAAATCACCAATATCTAACAAACGGAACAGTTTGTAAGCTTCTTCCCCAACACGGTCCTGCCGTACATAAATCTGAATGTTTTCACCTTCGCCAAACAGATTTATAAATCCTGCTTTTCCATGACGTCGAAAAGTCATAATACGACCTGCCGTTTGGGTTAAAGCCTGTTGCTTTTCTAACTCCTCACCAGATTGTTTTGAAAATTCTTTTACAATTTGTGGAATACTGTGACTCAAGTCGTACTTATGGGGATAGGAATCATGGCCCAATTCGACAATACCTGCTAGTTTTTCATGACGTTGCTCAATCAAATCACTCTTACTTTCCATTCTCTACCTTCTTTAAATTTTGCGACTCCAACTCTTTGTGAATAGCATCCAAAATACCATTTACAAACTCACCTGAATCCTCGGCATTGTATCGCCGAGCAATCTCAATAGCCTCATCAATCACCACCGGCTTTGGTGTTTCAGTATAGAGAAATTCGCTGACTGCTACACGAAGAACATTCCGATCCACAACTGACATTCTTTCTAGCCGCCAATTTTGGGCATGGCGACGAATTAAATTGTCAATTTCATTTCGATTTTCAAGGGATTTTCGAAAAAGAAATTCAGCAAATTCATAACTTTGTGGAGACCCTTTTAAATCCTTGAAACAGTTATCAAGAATTTCCTCAGGACTATAGTGAACCAGATCCTCTTGAAAGAGCAGTTGCAAAGCTAACTCACGCAACTTTCTTCGGCTGCCCATATCCAATAATCTAACCGTTTCCGGTTAACCTCTCCATAAGAATGGCCATTTCAACGGCACAGAGGGCCGCATCGGCCCCTTTGTTACCAAGCTTTGTATCAGCTCTCTCTTCTGCCTGCTCAAGCGTATCCGCAGTAATAACACCAAATGTCACCGGAAGACCATACTTCAACCCAACTTCTCCCACTCCACGGCTGACCTGTTGGCAAATGTAATCAAAATGGGAAGTTTCTCCCTGGATGACACATCCTAAACAAACGATTGCATCGAACTCACCACTTTGTGCTAGTTTTTGAGCTGCCAAAGGTATTTCAAAACTCCCTGGCACACTGACCATTTTATACTGGTCATCAAGAGAAAGCTTTTTCAATAAGCTTACAGCTCCCATAAGCAACTGCTCTGTAATAGACGAATTAAACTCACTCACCACAATAGCAACCATCAAAGTATCGATCTCCTCTTGATGGAGTTTTTTTATTCTTTCATCTAAGTTCGAGTTTTTTCTTTTCATTTTCCTTTAAATTGAGGTTTTTTCTTGTCTGTAAACGCCTGAATCCCTTCCTTCCCATCTTCTGTGGCACACGAAAGAGAAAAAAAAGTTGCTTCTAGTTGAGATGCTCTATCAAAAGGCATTTCCAAACCTCTATTAATAACCTCAATTGCATATTGAATAGCCAAAGGGGCATTATCTCCTATTTTTAAAGCCAACTTACGACTTTCTGGAATCAAATCCTTCGGCAACACAACATGATTTACTAGACCAATTTTCTCGGCTTGTTCGGCACTAATATTTTCTCCAGACAAAATCATTTCCATTGCCCTGCCCTTGCCTATCAATCGAGATAATCTTTGAGTACCTGCATAACCAGGAATTACCCCTAATTTAACTTCAGGAAAACCTATTTTCGCTTCCCTTGCCATCAAGCGTATATGACAAGACAACGCCAACTCGCACCCACCTCCCAAACAGTAGCCATTGATAGCTGCAATTACGGGTTTTGGAAAATTCTCAATAATTTCGCAAACCACCTGACCTCTAATTGATTTGTTCCTAGAATCTATCAAATCCAATTGTGCAAGTTCTCTAATATCAGCTCCGGCTACAAAAGCTTTATCACCACTCCCAGTGACAATAATTGCTACCACATCATCTTTCTTCATCCTTTTCTGGAACACTTCACTTAACTCTTTCAATGTCTCTTCATTCAAAGCATTAAGAACCCTCGGACGATCAATAGTGATTAAGGCTATTCCGTTATCTATTATAACTTTTAAATTCTTCAACTTATCCATCGGAACAATGTAGACGACCTTATTTTCTTTCCTTTTGTTTACCCAAAATTACTCTTCTCCAACATCACCGAAGATCCTCATTCCCCTAGCCAGATAATGCAGACCTGAAATAGCTGTCAAAACAAATGTCGCATAAAAAAGCATATCGATCCCAGAAAACTCTAATTTAAAATAACTTAGTAACATTACAACAAACACTGTTACCAGTTGAATAAATGTCGTCGCTTTACCAAAAACAGAAGGCAAAAATAATCGTTTTTCAATCGCAAGATTAATAATCATTACACTAATTACTAACAAAATATCCCGGCCGATAACCGTAATTGTCAACCATGCAGGAATTTTGACCACCAGTTCCAATCCATCTATAGATAAAACAATAAACGAACTCATAATCAGTAACTTGTCGGCAATTGGATCTAAGAAGACACCTAGAGGTGTTTTTTGCCCGAATCTACGAGCAATAAATCCGTCTAGAAGATCAGTAAGGCCAGCCAATACAAAAACCATCAATGCCCCTCCAATATAGTTGTAAACAATTAGGAGCACAAAGAGTGGCACAGAAACCATTCTTAGAATAGTGAGTTGATTAGCTGATGTCATTGGAACTTCCCGAGACCGTACCAGAGAGACCCTGGTTATTCTTTATGCAAGTCACGGTGAACTAAATCGATATTGCTGTGCTTTTGCTCAAGACGCTGCTTGAGTTCGTTTACCACGACTACCGATCGGTGTCTACCGCCAGTACATCCGATAGAGACCGTCAAATACTTTTTTCCTTCCTGTTCAAATTTGGGCAAAAGATATTCTAGCATGTCGTGAATTCTAGAAAGGATTTCATCTGTTTCTTTATGTTTTTTAACATAATCTGCCACTGCTTTTTCATTACCTGTTTTAGTCTTGAGCTGATCGATAAAATTTGGATTAGGTAAAAATCTCACATCAAAAACCATATCGGAATTGGGAGGAATTCCATGTTTGTGCCCAAAACTAATCAATGAAATTATTGGTCTATTAATCTGCATCTCTTTTTGAAATTTTTTATAAATAAACTTTCTCAAATCATGAACGGAAAGTTCAGTACTATCAATAATTAAATCAGCTACACCTCGAATATCAGAGAGACTTCTTCGCTCCTCCTGAATACATTTTAGTAAGGGTTGGTCCTTAGAAATTGGATGAATACGTCTAGTCTCACTATATCTTCTAAGTAAAATTTCATCACTTGCATCGATAAAGATAACAATTCCATCTTCTGAAAATTTTTTAATTTCATCAACAAAACATTTTAAATCGGACGAATCTTTACTCAAACGAATGTCCATAACAATGGCAAGTTTTCTAATTGCCTTTTCAGAAGACTCCGAAATTTGAACTAAATGGGGGATAAGAGCTATAGGTAAATTATTTGTACAAAAATATCCCAGATCTTCAAATACCCTAAAAGCCGTATGCTTTCCAGAACCACTCATCCCAACAATAATAACCAAGGAAACGAGAGGCTTAACTGTTTCTCCCGTAGCAATTTGATGGGCTAAAACTTCGGGAAGAATTCTAATATTTACCACAAGGTAGATTATAGTTAGGGCCAATGACAGCTTTCCCGACAGGAATGCCAACTCGGTTTACATTGCAAAAGGGTAAAAAACCCACCCTTTTCGCGCAGATCTGAAGAGTTTATAAAAAAAACAACACTTCTCCCAAAACTAACCTTCCAGTCACTTAGGAAACGGCGTCGAACTTTACATATTAATGCTAGCTGAAGGCATTCACCTTTCGATCTCTAGATCCGGGAATTTTCAACTGATCACGATACTTAGCCACCGTCCGACGGGTTATTTGAACTCCTTGATCATTCAACACTTTTGAAATTTTCTGATCTGAAAAAGGTTTCTCCTGATTTTCATATTCGATTATTTTCTTAATCTTCTCCTTTACGTGAATTACCGAAACATCCTTGCCTCCCAGCCCCTCAATCCCAATAGTAAAAAATTTGCGCAGTTCTATTACCCCCTGCGGAGTATGCGCATATTTGTTGACCACCACACGGCTAATTGTTGAAGAGTGCACCGCCAATTCCTCCGCTACATCCTTAATTAACATGGGACTGAGTTGGATTATGCCCTTGTCTAGAAAATTCTGCTGCCGCCTGACAATAGCTGAACAAACTCTATAAATAGTCTCTTCTCTCTGATCTAAACTTCTCAACAATTCGATAGCAGAACGCACTCGCTCCTTAATAAATTTTTTGGTCTCCTTGTTTGTGTCCTTACTCTTTACTAAATTTCTATATACGCGACTGAGACGCAATTTGGGTAAATTATCTTCGTTTAAAACAATTTGATACTCGTTATCAACCTTGTAAATGTAAACATCAGGCTGAATATAAATTGTTTTTTCTGCAGAATATTTTTCGCCTGGTTTGGGGGATAACCTGCGGATAATATCTAAAGTTTCCTGAACCTCTTCAAGTTCACAATCTAACTCTTTAGCAACTTCATCAAACTTTTTAGCCTGAATCTGTGGAAGATAATTCTGAACTAGCTTTTCTGATAGAGTGTCCTTTAAACCAGCCGCCCAAATCTGAATGATTAGACATTCTTGCAAATCACGACTTCCTACTCCTACAGGATCAAACCCCTGGACCATTGCTAAAGCTTCTTCAACAATCTCCCTTGCAACATTTAGCGCCTCTACAATCTGCTCTACTGAAACACTTAGATATCCATTCTCATCAATATTTCCAATAATAAAATAGGCAACTTCGTGTATTTCCCTAGACACTCCAGACAGATTAAGTTGCCAGTTCAAATGATCGCTTAGAGTGGATGGCTTCGCTAAAAAGACATCAAAAGAGGGTCGATCATCTCTAGATTCCCACTCACGAACACGTGTACTAGGATTTAAGTACTCACCAAAAAAATATTCGTAATCAAAGTCATCATACTGGTCCCTACCCTCCTCAACATTTTTGACTTGATCGATTGGCTCAGAAGTATCGGTTTCAGACGAATCTGAATCCTCTTCAAGAACTGGGTTTTTGGCTAATTCTTCATTCAAAAGATCAGCCAGTTCTAGCCGATTAAGGGTAAGCAGTTCAATCTTTTGTAACAGCGATGGTGTCATCACCAAGCGCTGAGATAGTTTAAGATCGAGAGCAACCCTTAGCCGGTTTCTCCTAGCCATCTATCCCTACTTTCCCAAACTGATCTAATATTATTGAAAATCTGTATTTCTTGAAATTTTGTGGCCTAAAAAAAGCTGTATTTCCTGACAGAGGCACCACATATGAACTCGTTGGCTGTACTTCAGTATAGTTGAAAGTTTTCTCCAAGGTAAACTTTCCGGACTTCAATATCGGAAGAAAGAGTATCAGGAGTTCCTGTTTTAAATATGGTTCCCTCTCTAATAATGTAGGCTCTTGAAGTGATTTTTAGAGTTTCCCGCACATTATGGTCAGTTATTAAAACCCCTATATTGTTTTCCTTCAGCAGCATTATAATTTTCTGAATATCTAACACTGCAAGTGGATCAATGCCTGCAAACGGTTCATCCAAAAGAACAAAGGCAGGTTTGATCACCATGGATCGAGCTATTTCCAAACGTCTACGCTCACCCCCAGAAAGAGTATACGTAGCATTTTTTCTGAGCGCTGAAAGACCAAATATTTCTAATAATTCCCCAACTCTCTGATCGACTATACCAGGCGACCAATCCAACGTTTCTGCAATTGCATAAAGATTATCTTCTACTGAAAGTTTGCGAAAAACTGAAGGCTCTTGGGGTAAATAACTAATTCCCTTTCTTGCTCTTTGATACATAGGCCAAGATGTGATGTTTCTATCGTTTATATAAACACTTCCACTATCAGGCGAACTAAGACCAACAATCATATGAAAAGTGGTGGTTTTACCGGCACCGTTCGGACCCAACAATCCCACTACTTCACCTGAATTAAGGTCTAAGCTGACATCATTAACGACTTTTCTGCCCTGATAAGACTTATTCAATTGGCGAATATGTAGAGTGGATGTGTTCTGTTCGGACATCATCTGGCTTTCTGCTCCATACCTTCCACCAAAAACCGTTCATCTCCGGTAAAGAAAGTTAACGTACGACCACTAATCTTACCTTGACCAGGCTCAACTACCCAAGCAGGATCCCCCGTCATTATCACCTTTTCTTGTGATACAAAATGCACTGCCCGCTCCCCTTCAGCTTCCCTAGATTCTCCAGTAATCCTTACTCCTCCCCAAGCTATCACCTCCTTTAACCTCTCTGAAGAATTATTAAGTTCAGAAATAAATTCTACTGAAGGCGCTATCACTACAAAATCTTGCATATTCACTTCTACTTGCCCCTCATACAAGGCTCGTCGCTCTTCATTCTGATAAAGCAAATGATTTGCTGTAACTCGATATTTACCCATATCATCTTCATCTTCACCACTAAAAATACTTTTCACCTCATCTTCAGCCACTAATTTTCGTTCTTGGTGGTTATACTTAATGGTCTTTCCAGTAATGAAATTCGAATTGTAAACCATCCTAGGATTGGATGAATACTCTATCCAACCGCTCTCTGGAACCACCTGCATCTGCTCCGAAGTAATTACAGTTGGTTCACCTTTATCATCGAGCAGACTCTTTACATTACCAAAAGCCCAAATATGACCTGTCTCCTGATTTAAACTAAATCGATCTGCAATTGTCTCGTAAAGACCTTCAGACCCCCCTATCTTTAATACAGAAGCATCTTTCCCCATAATCTCAATCATCTCAGTCTTCGGACTAAAAACCGCTTGCTCTGATTCTAAAGCAATCTTGACGGGCTTCGATCGAAGAAAATGAAAATCGCCAGACTGAATAGCCTTTTCCATCAAGCCTTCTTCATAGAAAACTTTCAAATGCTCACTTGTCATGCTTTCAACTTTGCCTTCTTCTTGGGAATCCAGCACCACATCACCTTCAGCTACAATGTACTCAAGCAAGCCCTTGTCGTATTCCACTTCAATCCAATCTTTTGCAGACAAACTACGAGTTTTTAACAAATCCTCCATTCTGACTCTCACATCCCCCAATGCTTTAATATTCCCTAAACTCTGATCAGGATGAAGTTGCACATGTAGTCTTGCGCAAAAAATCTTCTGCTCCACCTCGTCAATTTGATTAAAAATCTCAACCTGACCTTGAAAATTCATCTGACGAAATCGTTTCCCAGCTTCAAAAAAGAGCACCTGCATTTTTTGGGATTTACCAATCCCGAAATCTGGAGAAACCATTTGAACATTTCCCTGCGCAACAAATTCCTTCAAACCGCCCTGTGACTTCTTCGATCTATCCAGCGGATAAACAACAATTTTATCTGCATCAACATTACGTTTCACTCCATTCAGATACTCGACATAAGAAGCTCTCTGAGCTGATTTATCAAATTCCTCTCCCAGAATTTCAAAATACCTAATATCATCAGAACCGGCCTTGAAAAAGATGTTAATATTCCGTCCTGAAAAAGTCCTAGAAGAAGATAGATTAAGTTGGGAATGACCTTCACTTAACATTTTTTGAACTAAACCATCTTCTCCCATAAATACAGTAATTTGCTCTGACTCCAACCGTGACTCAGAACCTAACATCTCAGCCTTTCTAATAAATTCTATGGCCTGCATATCGAGCTTATAGATGGCTTCCCTCCCTTTTACCCGAATATCACTTACATTGGACAAATACTCCACTTCCATCCCCTCAATAATTTTAATTTCCTGCTTCGGAATATCGTAGAACATAGAATTTCCTTTTCCTCTAAGCTTTCTTTTTTCAAAGAGGAATTCATCTTCTATTGTCATGACCTCCCTACTAAGATCAGCATTCACTCGCTTTGAGAAAATTTGCGTACTATCAGCTAAGCTAACTTGCACATTGCCAAAAAATTCAACCAGTTTTTCTTTTTCTCGATAAATGGCTTCCCTCCCTGAAATGGTATCAACAGGCTGTCCTAACTGGTCATAATGAATTAATTTTACGTCTCGAAGTTGATGAGAACCATTGATCGTTTCAGTGCTAACATCTGCATATACTTTAAAAACAACACGACCACGCTTTCGCTCAGTATATTCAAACTCTGTACTATGTCGGCTCACTTGAGGATCTAACATCTGAATGGAAGGAACCATTTCAGTTGGCTCGTGACGAGACATTAGATTCCAAATTATTGCTACTCCACCAACTGCAATAACAACAACCAAGACAACACGTAGTAATTTCACCAATCGCATCTTTTCGCTACCTTAATAACTTTATAGAGTTGATCGCAACCGGCACCACGAGCCGGTAAAGGAGACGCAGAATGTTTCTCCTATGTGGATCCAGGTAAATCCAAATCTTGAATACCCAGTAGTAGTTTTTCTTGTCCTTTATAACGGTCCCGCTCCATGGTATAAGCAAGATCCACTTGAGATGCATCGCCTATCGTATCAGCGAAGTTACCATTTTTCCACCAAATGGCATCTACTTGAGAGCCGTTGCATTGGACTTTCAATTTTAAATGATGAGTCTTAAGTACCCACGGGCCACCTGTAATATTCATCTTTTGAGAGGCAAAGACGGGAACTGAATTTCCTTTACCGAATGGGGCTAGCTGCTGTATTTGATCATACAATAAGCTAGAAACCTTTTCGGGAGGCAACACCCCTTCTATAGGCAAAGAGGGAACCAATTGATCATCAGAAAGTCTTTTACTGGCAAAAACATCTAAACGCCTTGCCAATTCAGCAATAGACTCAATGCCATTACCCTTCAATTTCAATGTACAACCAACAGCCTGAGGATGTCCCCCATACTGGACAAACATATCACTACAATCATCCAGAGCTTCTACTAAGTTAAATCCGGGAATACTACGACCAGATCCTTGGCAGTTTTCTTCTCCGATCGACACTACTAAAGTCGGCCGATAGAATTTCTCTGCCAAACGTGCCGCCACAATTCCAATTACACCACGATGCCAATTCTGTCCCGCTACCACTAAAAATTTTTTCTTCTCAATATCACAATCCTTACTCAATTTTTTTTCAATTTCTTCCAAAATACGCTGCTCCTCACGTCTTCTGAGTAAATTCTTTTCATTCATTTCCCTAACTATGGCCTGCGCTTGAGATTTTTCTCTAACTGAAAAAAGATCAACTACTTCTCGACCACCACCCATACGAGTTACAGCATTAATGCGAGGAGCTAACTTAAAGGCTATATCGGAAGGACTAACTTTTTCTGTAATACCCGTCTCTTGCAAAAGCACCTGCAATCCTAAGTTATGAGGATTACTCAGACCCTCCAAGCCAAATTTAACAATGACACGGTTTTCTCCCGTAATTGGAACAGCATCTGCAACTGTTCCAACAGCTACCATTTTTAAAAAATGCTGAAGAACATTTTCCCTACTAGTGCCACGAAAAAGTGCCTGTATAAGTTTGAATACTACTCCAACTGCAGCAAGATTTTTTTCCGGGTAACTACAATCGGCCTGCTGAGGATTCAAAATCGCCAAAACATCCGGCAAACTTTGATCGGGAAGATGGTGGTCTGTGATAATAAAATCCATTCCCAATTTGCGAGCAACTTCAGCCGCTTCAAAAGCCCGCATACCGTTGTCTACACTAATCACCAAACTGCACCCATCTGTATGGGCTCTCTTGAGAACCTTTCTTCTAATCCCATACCCTTCCTGAAGTCGATGTGGCAAGTGATACTCAGCTGGAATACCCAACATTTCAAATGCTCTTTTCAAAATTACTATGGATGTAATACCGTCCACATCGTAATCACCGTAGATTAGAACTTTTTCTTTGCGATCTCTGGCACATAATATTCGTTCCACTACTTGACTCATGCCCTTCATCAAGTAAGGATCATGTAAATCTTCAAGTTTAGGATTTAAAAAAGTCAAAGCTTGATCTGGATTTGCAAATCCGCGCTGAATTAGAAGATGGGCTACTAAGGAAGAAACCCCTAACTGCTCAGCAAGCAAACTAACCTGCTCGGGTGGACTGGATAGGACATTCCAACGAAATCTCACAAATTTATGCTAGCAGCCCAGTCTGTCATCAAGGTTGCCACTTCGAATCCAATCATAGTAGTCAAATAAAGACTCCAATGCACTCACTCTTTGATTCACAGCAAACAAGATTTACATAACACCAAATCTTTAGAATTATTCCTTGAAAGTTTCCTCTAAATCCCGTGCTTCTTGGCTTAATGCCACTACTTCATCACTTTCAAGATTAACAGACCAAACAAAGTGTACCTCCTGACCATCTTCGTTTTGTGTACTTCCGCTGCTGTCAATCACCATTGATTGTCGAATTACCGTAATATCAATCCAAAAATTAGGAGCATTATCCTTCAAAACACTCCATGCCTTAAATTTAAATTCAGGAAGGTATCCATCTATCAACTGATTTATTAGATCAGACTTCTTTCGGAGCAAATCATACGCCTGTTCACTTGCTGAATTTTTCACCAAGGGAATTGAGGTGAATGTACTGAATGGATCTCTTGCCTTTTCCCTGCTTCTTTGCTCAACAACACTGTTTGGATTCGCAAAAATTGACTTTGGAGGATTTTCAGATTTCAAACCATCAGAGTTGAAAGCAATCTGTGAATCTTTAACGGAAGAACGCTTCGGTGGAAGAGGGTCTAATCTAAATATTTTGGATTGCTTGAAATCAAAAAGAGTTATCCATCCCTCCCCCAAAAAAGTAATTAATTGAAGTCGATTGCTTGCCGAAACTAATAAAAATACCGATAAAATAAGCACCCCCAATGTAACTGACCAGCAGGTGTAATGCTTCCATTTTTCGGAATTTGATTTACTCGAATGATCTCTTTTCCCGCGGGAAGATTGACGCAACAATTCAGCTTGTTTTTTTAACTTCTCCAAACTTTGTTGGGTTGTATCGGATTTTGTCATTGGTCTTAGTTTACTTAGAGCTCACTCCACTTCTTTTCTGAAGATAAGCGTTAATGAAGGAATCAATTCCTCCATCCAATACCGATTGAACGTCTCCAACTTCAAATTTCGTTCTATGATCTTTAACCATCTGGTAGGGCTGTAGAACATAAGATCGAATCTGACTACCCCAAGAAATATCAGCTTTAGAAGCTTCCATTTCATGCAGTTCTTCTTTCTTTTTTTTTAACTCCAACTCGTAAAGTCTAGATCTAAGGATTTTCATGGCAGTATTCTTATTCCGGTGCTGAGAACGCTCATTTTGACACTGAACTACTATGCCAGTCGGTAAATGAGTAATACGGACAGCTGAATCTGTTACGTTGACATGTTGTCCTCCAGCTCCTGAAGAACGGTAAGTATCAACTCGTAAATCTTTCTCATCAATCCGGATATCCACATCCTCTTCTAATTCCGGCGTAACAAATACAGAAGCAAATGAAGTATGGCGTCTTGCCCCTGCATCAAAAGGAGAAATTCTCACTAAACGATGAACTCCAATCTCGGCTGAAAGATAACCATATGCAAAGTCTCCTTTCAGCATTAGAGTGACAGATTTTATACCGGCTTCTTCACCGGCCTGATAATCAGTAACTTCGGTCTTATAACTGTGTCGCTCTGCCCAACGCAGGTACATACGAGATAACATCTCAGCCCAATCCTGACTTTCAGTTCCTCCAGCCCCAGGATGAATTGTAACAATTGCATTATTTCTATCGTGTGGCCCAGATAGCAGAGCCTTAAATTCTGTTTCTACTACTCTCTCATTGAGTTCCGAAAGTCGATTCTGAATATCTTCAGCCGCATCTTCCCCCTCTTTTGCTAATTCGATTAAAACTTCCACATCGTCGAGAAGAACCTGAAACTCTTCAGCAACCTGAAGAGTTTCTTCTAACTGACTACGCCGCTGCATCAATTCTTGAGATTTTTCCCCTGCTTGCCAAAATGCAGGATCCGAAATTTGATTTTCAATTTCAGCAAGCTGACTTCGCTTTCGCTCTATGTCAAAGATACTCCCAAAGATGAGATACTCTCTTCTTCAAACTCTGATAATGTTCCTCAAAATCATCGTAATGCTCTTGCATATATTACAAACCTTGAAATCCCTTTCTATTTTCCTCTTTCATTAATGTGGTTTTTAGGGTTTCGAAACCACATCGTCGTAGCTAGTAACAACGTAATCATCACAACCAAAACATTAGGCCATTCTCCAACCTGAGAGTAAATTGAATGGTGTGAAGTTCCTGAAATTGTGGTCTCTAGAATACCTTCTTCAAAAAGTCCTAATTCGCTATTAATTCGGCCCAACGGATCAATAACAGCCGAATACCCACTATTTGCACATCGCAAAAATGGCCTGCGGTTCTCAATAGCACGGAAAGCACCTATTTCCAAATGCTGACGCGGCGCTGCACTACGCCCGTACCAAGAATCATTAGTAATATTCACAAGTACCTGAGCTCCTTCTTGGACGAATCCACGACTCAACTCGGGAAAGATGCCTTCGTAACAAATTAGTGTACCGAAAGAAATATTAGAAATACTGGCAATTTCACTAGAACGACCTGCTGAATACCGACCAACTTCCTGGACCATTGGTTCAAAAATAACTCCCAACCAATCTTCCATGGGAACGTACTCCCCAAAAGGCACTAACCTCTGTTTGTCATAGCGATAGGACTGTTGGCCACCAGAGTTCAGAAGAATTACACTATTAAAATAATGGTTTGGAGTTTCTTGTTCTATAGAGGTCGTATTGAACAGGAGATAAGCCCCCAACTCAGACACCTGTTTCTTCCAAAAAGTTGTGAAATAAAAGTTTTCTCCATAAAAAAAAGGGTTAGGAGCCTCTGGGAAAATAACCAAATCTGCTCCCTTATTCACAGCCTCTCTATAAAATTTTGGCATATCTTCAAAGTATTTTTTTGCATAGTATTCGTTGCTTCCCAACAAATTGATATTGGGTTGAACAAGTACAGTTTTAACTTGTGATTCAGAATCATTAAACCCAGTGGAGTACCGATAAAATCCGTAAAGATTTCCTCCCAAAAACATTACGGCCAACAAAAAAAGAGGCCTCACTGATCTCAACTGAATAGAGGCTATAAAACAACAGTTTACTGCTACTATGAGTAAGGAAACCAGATACACTCCTCCCAAATCTGCAATTTGAATAATCCACCCATAAGGATATTGAGAATATCCCAATATCCCCCAAGGAAAGCCATCAGCAAAATAATTACGACATAACTCAGTCAACATCCAAAACCCCGGAGCACAAACCAATGCACCTATAAGTGATCTATCGACCATCCACCTAACCAACACTGAAAAAGGCGCTAAAATCACACTCATACCCACTAATAACAAACAATACGACACTAGTGCTATAAACCAACTCAAGCTACCGTAAACAACCAGCACTTCAGGAATCCAATAAAGAATTCCCCCAAAATAAACAGTCGTCATCACTAGATGTCCAAGACATAACAACCGCCAAGATGGTTTTTGCAAAACAAAGTAAAGATAGGGCACAAGCCCAATCCAAGATAAAAAGAAAAGCGAAAAACTTGGAAAAGATAAAAAAAGAGCAATTCCAGATAACAGGGACAAGCCTACAGCTGAAAGTGCGGACTGCTGAATCAATTAATTTTCTTAAGAAAGGTAAGAAACCCGTCTTCTCGCAATTTTTTTTCCATTTCAAGAGCACGAGTGTTTATTGCAAAGCGACCAACCCATACTCGATAATACTGATCTCCAGAAGAAGGAATAATCATTTTTGCAGGATATCCCTTGGTTTTTAAGCGAAATAAAATTTTTTGGGCATCTTTTTTCGCCGTAAGAGCTGCTACTTGTACTGTATATGCTTCTGATGTGTTTTCTGCAGTTTGCTCTTCTGGTACGACCGTCTCAGACCCTGCTTGAACCAAGCCAATCGGACTCTGCTCACTAATTGGATCCTTTAACGCACTATAAAAATCGAGCTGAGTCTTGACATTCTGAACTGGAATCTCACTGACAATTCGATCTTCTGAATGAGGATTGGCTTCTACAAAACCTTCTCTGCCGACAAACAGTCCGAAGAGAAAAAACAGAAAAATAAAACCAAAAACCACTCCATACAGTTTGAAAGCCTCTATGAATTCCGACTGTACTTTCAATATATTTCCCTATTATTTCTAACTAAGAAGGCACCTAGCATACTGATATTTAGTGAAAAAACAGTCTTAAAATTCTGCCTCATACCAGTCTCTGTGAATGGTAGCATTACAAAGAGATATCTGACAACTCTGCTGGTCTGTTTATAAATCACCTAATATCTAGCCAATACAACAATTTTTCCCAATTCAAAATCTCCTCCAAATACTAAAACTGCCGTACATTAAATAATAACTTTGTCAGTCTAATAGAACCAACACAGGTATAATGAAGAAGTAGATGGTAAAAATACTTTTTTTTGCTTCCTTAAAAGACTTGGTTGGCAAATCAGAAATAGAAATTAATCTTGAAGGAAAAGCTTCTGTAAGGGACGTTTTTCAAAAATTACAGATTCGTTATCCATCACTTAAAAAATATGAAAATATACTTTTAGTAGCTGTTAACCAAGAATATTCAAACCTAGATACTCCTATCTCTCCAAACGATGAAATTGCTTTCTTTCCTCCTGTTAGTGGGGGTGCATTGTGATCAAAATCATAGAAGGCACTATTGATCAACAAGAAGTTATTCAAACTGTTTCCTCAAAAAAATCAGGAGCCTTGGTAACCTTTGACGGTACGGTGCGTGACAATGCCCGAGGCAAACAAGTTCTTTATCTTCATTATGAAGCTTTTCCAGAAATGGCTATTAAAGAAATGGAGAAAATTTATGATGAAGCCATGCAACAATGGCCTCTTGAAGGAATAGCTATTGTTCATCGAATCGGACGCATGGAAATAGGTGATAGTAGCGTCTTTATTGCCGTCTCTTCTGCCCACCGAATAGATGCTTTTAAGGCATGTCAATTTACTATTGATACTCTAAAAACAACTGTCCCCATTTGGAAGAAAGAACATTACGAAAACGGAGACGTTTGGATAGAAGGGTATAACCAATGAATGCAGCAATAATAACTATTAGCGATGGATGCTATTATCAGAAAAGAAAGGATACCTCTGGCCAAGCCCTGGCTCAGCTACTCATTGATAACGAGTGGACAATAAACCCCACAAAAATTGTTCCAGATGAAATTCAAGAGATACAGAATCAAATAATAGGACTAAGTGAAAACGATGACATAGATCTTATAGTTACCACTGGAGGAACTGGATTAGGCCCTCGCGATATAACCCCAGAGGCCATCAAACCACTTCTTGAAAAAGAGGTGCTTGGTCTAGCCGAATTAATGCGCCTAAGAGGTTTCGAACAAACCGATTTTGCTGCTCTTTCCAGGTCCTTGGCAGGATCCAGACAAAAAACTCTTATTTTAGCCCTCCCAGGAAGTCCCAAAGGAGCTATAGAATCTTTACAAGCAATCCTAAAGCTAATTCCACATGCAATTGATCTGCTTCAAGGGCGCACCCAACACAACAAGTAACAGATAAGAATCGTACTTTATTTAAGTTATAAAGATTGTCGACCTGAAAGAGCTCGAGAAATGGTAGCTGGATCGACATACTCCAAATCACTTCCTACTGGAATGCCGGAAGCTATTCGAGTAATTTTGATACTAAGAGGTTTGATAAGTTTTGACAGATACAGAGCTGTAGCTTCACCTTCACTAGTAGGATTGGTTGCAACTATAACTTCTTCTACCTGACCATCCTTAAATCTTTCAAATAAATTCTTTAATTCCAATTCCTCAGGACCAATCCCATTTATAGGAGAGATCACGCCATGCAATACATGATACAGACCCTTATAAATACCTGTTCTTTCGATAGAAAGAACATCGTAAGGTTCCTCAACAACACAGATCAATCGAAAATCACGATTAGCGCCGCTACATATCTGACAAGGATCCTCACCAGAAACATTATTACACTTTGAACACAGCACCAAATTCGCTTTTAAATGGGCGATAGCTTCGGCCAACCCTAAACACTCTTCAACAGGTCTACGAATTAAATGAAAGGCCAAGCGCTGGGCTGACTTAATTCCAATTCCCGGCAATTTTTTCAGTTCATTGATCAACTGCTGTACAGGATCTACTGGATTGTCCATTTCCCTACCCTTCTCATCATCAAGACAAACCCGGAACCATTCCACCAAGACGGGAGCTCAAGGTGTCATCTACCTTGCGAATACCATCATTAACAGCTGTTAAAACCAGATCCTGCAACATTTCTACATCATTGGGATCAACTGCCTCAGGATCAATATGAATCGAAAGGAGTTGTTTGCTTCCATCCATAATAATATTAACCACTCCCCCACCAGCACTGGTCTCAATTCTCAGTTCTCCCATCTCTCCTTCCAATTTTTCCTGCATAGCCTGAGCCTGCTTCATAAGTTTCTGGATATTCTTCATTCCCATAACTACTCCTCCATTTTCTTTTCAACAATAACTTTTCCCGGGAAAGTTTTGACAAAGGCTCTGACCTTGGGATCTTGAGTGGGATCAGATTCTTTTTCTTCTCTATCAACAGATGTCAGTAATTCCACTTTAATTTTCGGGGTCGAATTCGTGACCTTAGCACATATTCTGACCAATGCCTCTTGGCTTTTTCCCTCCAGTAAAAGGTCCCTATGAAAACTTTCTTTAGACTCAAAAAAAACAGAAAGTGCATCCTCACTCAATTTAATTTCGGAAGCTTGCTGCATTGAATGACACAGACGTGGACTGTTCTGATTTAATTCAGAAAGAAAATCAGAAACCAATTCATTGGGAACAGAAGATTTTAATTTTTGATTACTACGAATCGAAGAAGAAGTATCTTCTGTCTGTTTCTCCTCAGAATCAGTAGTAACCTCAACAGATAGAGTCTCCAATAGACCTTGACTATCTCCCTGAAGGCTATTAGATACCTTATCCAAATTAGCATCTTCCCCCGAATCCAACCTTGCCACAACTTCCTCAAGCAAAGGCAATCGGGACAACTCAATCAGCTTAACTAAAGTCATTTCCAAATGAACATATGGGTGAGAATGATATCGCAACTCATCCTCACAACTAACCATCAAATCGTAAAAACGAATTAGATCGACACTAGAAAATTCATTTGCCTGCTTATCCAAATTTTCTTTAGCACTGTCAGGTAAATCCAACAAACTCTCTTCCCAGCCCGTTACTTTATACACCATAATATCTCTAAAGCGACGGGCCATTTTTGAACAAAAAATCTGAGGATCAACGCCTGAACTCTTTAATTCTTCGACTGAATTAATAATTTCCTTTCTTCCACGGTGGATTATTGCCTCTACCAAACCACTCAATACTTGCTCGTCTACTACGCCCAATAATGTCCGAACATTTTCGTCACTAATCTTTTTACCAGCAAAAGAAATAATCCGATCCAGAACCGACTGGGCATCACGCATGCTACCTTGGGCTAAGGAAACTATACTTCTAAGTCCATAATCGGTAATCTCAATACCCTCTTTCTGAACAATTTCTTTTAAACGCTCAAAGATCAATGAAAAAGAGATTGGTTTAAAAGTGAATTGCTGGCAACGAGAGATAATAGTTGCAGGAATTTTCTCTAGTTCGGTAGTCGCCAAAATAAATTTTACATGGTGCGGAGGTTCTTCTAGTGTCTTCAACAAAGCATTGAAGGCCTGGTTCGAAAGCATGTGAACTTCATCAATAATGAAAATCTTAAACCGATCTCTTGCTGTCCCATAACGCACACTCTCTCTAAGATCTCGGATATTATCAACGCCAGTATTCGAAGCTGCATCAATTTCCAATACATCCACACTATTAGCTGCTGCAATCTCCTGGCAAGAATCACATCGACTACAAGGTGAACCAGTCGGACCTTCCAAACAATTTAAAGATTTAGCTAGAATGCGTGCCGTTGTTGTCTTTCCTACTCCTCTTACTCCAGAAAACAAGAAGGCATGGGCAACACGCTCACTTTTGATAGCGTTCTGCAAAGTCCGAGTCACAATTTCCTGACCCACCACTTCATCAAAACTTTGAGGACGCCACTTTCGAGCCGTAACTTGATAATTCATCTGACTTCAGAACAAGATTTCGACAATGATGCACGGTATTTGCATATCGATTCTAAGTCCACCATCTAGTTTTTCCACTTAGATGGCCAGGCCTCGGTATTTCCTGCAACACATATGCAAACCCCTTAATGCTGCTTCCTTCCGGACCTGACATAGTTCGAGGGACATATTGCACAGGACCCGAGACCTGTCACAATAAATAACCTAGCTACTTGATAGGCAACAACGGGCTATACTATATCACCTTTAGCTCCAGTGTCCGCGCTCCCTTACTTGACTTCTCTACAAGGCCTCCGCTCTAATAAAATCCTTCACGTGTGGAGGAGTACCGAAGTGGACGTAACGGGCCCGACTCGAAATCGGGTTGTCTGGTGATGAGCTGGACACGTGGGTTCGAATCCCACCTCCTCCGATTGGCTTTATTGTGGAGAGGTGTCCGAGTGGCTTAAGGAGCACGCTTGGAAAGCGTGTGTATGGGAAACTGTACCGTGGGTTCGAATCCCACCCTCTCCGCCATCCCATCTTGTTAAGATAAAACATATATATTTTCTATACCCTATAGACTAATAATTAGATATTAGTTTGAGTATTTTGCTAAAAACTTTATAAAAATAATCCAAAAATAAAATCTAAAAAATCAAGATGAATCTTGCCAAATTCAAACAACGACTACAAGAGGGTGGTTCTCCCCCACAAAGCATGTCCGACACGCTTAAAGCGTTATGGTATGACAACAATGGAAACTGGCATACGGCTCACGAAATTATTCAGGACATCCAAAGCTCTGACGCCTTTTGGATTCACGCCTATCTACACCGAAAAGAAGGTGATCTTGGCAATGCACTTTATTGGTATAACAAAGCAGGCCAAAAAAAATCAAAAGAGGAATTAGAAAAAGAATGGGAACAAATTGCCCAACATCTACTATCAGCTTGAGAAAATAAAATATGACAATACAGCCCATTAATTCCATATTGCCTCCTACAAATTAGACTATTATGGAAAAGTGGATGCAGTTAGCATTGGAAGAAGCCAGTAAAGCAGAACAAGAGGGCGAAATCCCTATTGGAGCCATAGCCGTTACTGGAGAACGGGTAATTGCCAAAAACCACAATCGCAGCATTCAGCTCAACGATCCTACAGCACATGCTGAGATACTAGTCTTACGTCAAACCGGAGATCTTCTAAAAAACTATCGCCTTGGTGATATAGATATTTACGTCACTATAGAACCCTGCGCTATGTGTGCAGGCGCCTTGATTTGGTCACGAATCAAACGCCTAATCTTTGGGGCCCGAGACAATAAAACTGGAGCTGTATTTTCCAAGACTTCCCTACTCACTGAAGGATTGTTCAACCATCATATTGAAGTTACAGAAGGAGTTCTTGCCAAACCCTGTCGTCAAATTTTGCAAAATTTCTTCGTCAACCGTCGCCCTCCAAACTAACATCTGAACCACTTTTGAATTGAACTTTTCTATGTTATACACCTACAATAGTAATATTCTGTTTTTCTAAGAAGAAGGAAAATTCATAATGATTCAATTGACTGAGCAAGCAGTAAACAAGGTCAAAGAGGTAATTGCAGCTGAGGCCGAGAACTTTGTCGGTATCCGAGTAGCGGTCACTGGTGGTGGTTGTTCGGGTTTCCAATATGCGATGAACTTAGAACGCGAAGAACAGCAAGGAGATCAGATCGTAGAATTGGAAGGTCTAAGGGTTTTTGTTGATGAGCAAAGCATGCTTTATCTGGACGGCACCCAAATTGATTATGTGGAAACTGTTCAAGGAGCAGGGTTTGAATTTGAAAACCCAAATGTAACGGGTAGCTGTGGCTGCGGTGAATCTTTACAATTTTAGTTCTCTAGTTATCCCCTCATATTCCCTTCTCGCAAAATCAAAAACCCTATTAAGACCCCGACTTAGCTAAAACAGTTCTTTACTTTCCCTTACCTAATTTCAATCAAGCCGCAAATTAGTTAATATTCAACAGACTTCTTGTTTTAAAGTAGCCAAACCATGATGTTGACACTACCCATACCCTTTAATATAGTACGCGTTCGGAATTATTATGAAAGACGACATCGGCCATCCTAATAGTCTCGCCCACCTAAAATCACTTCAGACAATGGCGAACCGTTTACGTCGTCATTCTCTAACTTCAACTTCTGAAGCAGGTTCTGGACATCCCTCTTCCTGTTTTTCCTGTGCTGAGTTGGTTTCAACCCTCTTTTTTCACTTTTTCCGATACGAAGTGGAAAATCCGGGAAACCCTTCCAACGATCGTTTTGTCCTATCTAAAGGACATGCTGCCCCTATTCTCTGGGGAGCCTGGGCTGAAGCAGGAGCTTTTCCTATAGAAAAATTGAAAACTCTGAGACGATTTGACAGCGACTTAGAAGGCCATCCCACTCCTCGAAATAAATGGATCGAAACAGCTACCGGATCTTTGGGACAAGGTCTTTCAATTGCCATTGGCATGGCCTTAGCAGCCCGTTATAACGAGACAGATAACCGTATTTTCACTCTAATCGGTGATGGGGAAAGTGCAGAAGGCTCTATTTGGGAAGCAGCAGCACTAGCCAGCCACTACAAACTAGACAACCTGATTTCTATTTGGGACATTAACCGTCTAGGCCAGAGCCAAACCACTATGTACCAACATGATCTGGAAGTTTACCAACAACGGCTAACCTCTTTCGGATGGCATACCCAAATTATTGATGGTCACAACATATCTGAAATCATTAATAGCCTAGAAACCAGCATAGCAACCCAAGGACAACCTTCCGCTATTATCGCTCACACCCTTAAGGGAAAAGGCGTTTCTTTTATGGAAAATCAAGATGGTTGGCACGGAAAACCTGTTCCAAATGGAGAACAATTAGAACAGGCCCTTCAGGAAATTGGGCATTCTCTAGAATTGGAAAGCGCTCTTCACCTTAAACCTCCTAACAAGAATTTGATAGAAACTATTAAAGTTCTTGAACAGAAAGGGCGTCGTACTACACCATCCATTGTTGAACCACCTGCTTATGAAACTGACGAACAGGTTGCTACACGTCAAGCCTATGGCACGTCTCTAGCAAAACTAGGTAAAGCCAATTCCTCTGTTGTTGCCTTAGATGCTGATACCAAAAACTCAACTTATTCTCAGGATTTTTTAAAAGAACACCCCGAGCGTTTTTTTGAGTGCTTCATCGCAGAACAAAATATGGTAGGAATTGCAGGTGGCCTCAGCGCCTCGGACATGATCCCATTTGCCTCTACATTTGCTGCCTTCTTAACAAGGGCTTACGACCAAATCCGGATGGCTGCTATTTCTCAGGCTAATTTAAAACTCTGCGGTTCTCATGCTGGTATCTCCATAGGTGAAGACGGACCTTCCCAAATGGGACTGGAAGACTTAGCAATGATGCGGGCCGTTAGTGGTTCTACTGTTTTATATCCCTCCGATGCCGTATGCACTGAACACTTGGTTTCTCTGGCTGCACAAACTCAAGGCATTGTTTACATAAGAACTTCTCGACCCAAAACTCCAATTCTTTACTCTCAGGAAGAGGAATTTTCAATTGGAGGAAGCAAGGTTTTAAGGAGCAGTAGTGAGGATAAAGCTACAATTGTAGCTGCCGGCATTACCTTACATGAATCCCTAAAAGCTTACGATGAACTTCTTCGAGATAATCTGAAAGTTCGAATCATTGACCTCTATAGCATCAAGCCACTAGACGTAACAACACTTCAAAAAGCAGCAAATGAAACAGGAATAATTATCACGGTAGAAGATCATCATCCTGAAGGCGGTCTAGGAGATGCCGTTCTAAGCGCTTTGGCCAATGAGTCCTGTAAATTTTGCCAACTAGCTGTGACCGGTTTACCTAGGTCTGGACCTTCCGAACAACTTCTGGATGCCTTCGGAATCAACGCCGAACATATTGTCAAAACTGTTAAAAACCAACTATCCTAACATCGTTACAACTATCACCAAAAAGGAATCTAAGATTGAACATATGTAGTTTTCTATTCAAATAAATTTTTCTACAACTTCAGCCACAACACCTTCATCTTTCCCTATATCAACATAATACTTCTTCCCGACCTCAGCAAAAGGTCGCTTCAAATAGGCTAGTGCTATAGCACACTGCAAACGGGGAGAAAAAACTGCACTAGTGATTACCCCAATTTGTTTATCACCATCTTTCACAAGAGTCTCTTGTGTTGGAACAACCGAACCGTTAAGTTTCAATCCAATTAAAAGATTTGCCACACCTCCAATATTCGTTGCTTTGGCAACAACTTCCTGTCCAATGTAACAACCCTTTGTCAAACTAATAGCCTCATGTAATTGAGCCTCCATAGGGTAACGATTTTCACCCATATCTAAACCGTATTTCGGATGCTTAAACTCTACACGTAGGACTTCAAAAGCATCTTCACTTATTCTCTTTAATCCTAGTTTTTCACCCTTCTCTAAAACAGATTGCTCAAAACTATTACCGATTGAGGAAGGAAGAATTATTTCAAAACCTAAACTTGATATTAAATCTTTTCTAATCAACCACACTTCTTGATCTTCCCATTTTTGTTTTTGGACTACATATTGATCTACCACTTCTGACAATCCAAAAATTTCTTTCATTAAATCCAGTGAGTGCGGCCCCTGAAAGGAAAAATGTCTCTTGGTCGCGGAAATATCCTTCAAATACACCTCGTCCATAACAATATATCTATCCAAATTTTGAAGAGTTTTATTTATCAAATCATCTCTAACATCAATAATGAGCCGATTAGAAAGTTTGTAGTAATAAAAGTCTGAAACAATCCTCCCTCTGGCTGTGAGCAATGTGCCATAAAGCCCACTCCAATCCGTCAGGCCATCTACTTCATTACTAATCATTGAGTGAAGAAATGTAACGCGATCCGGCCCACTTACCTCTATCTTCCCGTGGTTAGATATTTCAAAAAATCCAACCGTTTTAGATACTGCTTCATATCCTTCCACCGCAATCCTCCTGACGTTCTCATTTCAACAGGGCTCTTATGACTTGTCAATCCATGATATAAACAAGTTCTAATGAATATTCGTGGCATAATCTTTGACTTCAACGGTGTTCTTGTAGATGACGAGCCCCTCCATTTCAAAGCATTTCAGAAGGTTCTAAAAGAAAAGGGACTAAAACTCAGTTGGAAAGAATACTATGAAAATTACTTGGCCTATGATGATGAAAATTTTTTTCTGAATTATTTTCAAGACCAAAATCAATCTCTAGAACCAAAAATGATCGCTTCTTTAACACAATCCAAATCCCAAAAATATTTCAGTATGGTTGGAGAAAAACCGCCAATAATAAATTCAACAATTAACTTTTTAGACCAACTTCCACCACAAATTCTTTTAGCTATAGCATCAGGAGCAGCGCGAAATGAAATTGAATTTATCCTAACACAGATTGGGATTTTACAACGATTTTCCACTATTATAGCTGCCGAAGACGTAATCAACGGAAAACCACACCCCGAAGGATTTCAAAAAGCTTTGTCTGGACTACAAAACCATCAACCTGATCTAAACGCATCTGAAGTAGTAGGAATTGAAGATTCCTATCGTGGTATTCCATCAGTTAAAGCAGCTGGCATGAAATGCATTGCCACTGCTACCACCTACTCTGCTGACCGACTATGTGAAGCAGATTTAATTATTGACAGCTTCGCAGGATGGACAATAGATAAGCTAGAAATGGCCCTAATAAAACCTTAATTTCTCAAACTGGGTCAAGGAATTTAATTATGGACAAAATTCTTCTCAACGGAATTTCCTGCACAGCACATCTTGGCCTTTTACCTGAAGAAAGGAAAGCAACACAGAATATTCTAATTGATCTGGTTCTTTGTCTAAATATTGATACCGCCGCTAAATTAGACAAAGTACAGTTCTCTGTAGATTACAGGCAGATTGTCAACCAAGTTCAAAAGATCGTCAAAGATAGTCGTTTTCACCTCCTCGAAACATTAGCTGCCGAAATTTGCCAAACCGTACTTAAAAAAAACAATGTTGAATCCGTTCAAGTTATCGTTAGAAAATTTCCAGAATCGTTACGTAATCAACTGACTGACGTTGCTGTAGAAATTACTCGGACAAAAAAACGTATTACCAAAAAAAATAAAAGTTGATCCACAACTTTTATAGTGGAAGGGTTTCGATTATGAAGTACTGGTCTATAGTGTTTTTCCTAATAGTTCTCCTCGCAGTTGGTTGTACGCCAGAAGCCAACTCAAACCTTGGGCAAAATTGGGCCAAACATGGTTTTGATGATCATGAACAAAGATTTAGTCCTTTAAATCAAATCAATGATAAAAATGTCGATCGTATGGGACTTGTCTGGAGCTTTGAAACCCAGACCTATCGAGGACTAGAAGCTACTCCCATTATGATTAATGGAGTACTTTACACTACAGCCTCTTGGAATGTGGTTTTTGCTATTGATGCTCGCACTGGAAAGGAAATTTGGAAATGGGATCCCAATGTCCCCCGTTCTTATGCTTACAAAGCCTGCTGCGACGTTATCAATAGAGGAGTGGCCGTCTATGAGGGAAAGGTCTATACGGGAACTCTAGATGGACGATTAGTCGCTTTAGATGCTGAAACAGGAAAGGTCATGTGGGAGGTTGTTACCGTTGATCAAAATCAACCCTATACCATCACTGGCGCCCCACGAGTGGTTAACGGAAAGGTAATTATTGGCAATGCTGGAGCAGAATTCGGTGTGCGCGGATATGTTTCTGCATACGATAGTGAGACAGGTGAGCAAATTTGGCGCTTCTATACAGTTCCCGGCAATCCATCTAAACCGTTCGAGTCTCCAGCTCTTGAAAAGGCTGCTAAGACTTGGAAAGGAGAATGGTGGAAACTAGGAGGGGGTGGCACAGTATGGGACTCTATCGCCTATGACCCAAGCCTAAATCTACTTTACATAGGCACTGGTAACGGAGGCCCTTGGAATCGTCATCTTCGAAGTCCTGGAGGAGGAGACAACCTTTTCCTGGCTTCTATTCTAGCCCTACAACCAGATACCGGAGAATTGGTTTGGTACTACCAAACCACCCCAGGAGATACTTGGGACTATACTGCCACTCAGCATATGATTTTAGCCGATCTTTGGATTCAAGGAGAGTTGCGTAAAGTCCTCATGCAAGCTCCTAAAAATGGGTTTTTCTATGTTCTAGATCGAACTAACGGTCAACTTATTTCAGCTGACAACTATGTCCCAGTCAACTGGGCATCAAGAATCGATGAACAAAGCGGTCGTCCAGTTGAAATTCCAGGAAGCGACTATCAAAGTAAAACAATCACAATTAAACCAGGTCCCCTAGGAGGCCACAACTGGCACCCCATGTCCTACAATACTGAAACTGGTCTGGTTTATATTCCAGCGCAAGAACTTGCATCTAGTTTCTCACAAAATTTGTCAGATAAATATCTTCCTGGAGCTCGTTACTTAGGTGCAGATTTAGGAGCTCCTGAATCTCCTGAAGAAGTTCATAATGCTTATCTGCTCGCTTGGGATCCAATCCAACAAAAAGAAAAATGGCGGATCCAACACCCCATCGCTTGGAACGGAGGAACACTAACTACAGCAGGAAATCTTGTTTTCCAAGGAACTGGTGACGGAAGATTTGTTGCTTACCGCGCTAATAACGGAGAAAAATTAAGAGAAGTATGGGCCGGGTCAGGAATAATTGCAGCACCAATCACCTATCAATTAGACGGAATCCAATACATTTCACTAATGGCTGGTTGGGGAGGAGCCTATCCTCTAGTAGCCCCCAAATCTAAAACTTCTACTAATCCCCCAATAAGCGTTGGCCGTCTTCTGACCTTTGCTTTGGACGGAACCCTTCAGCTACCTGTTCCTACAGAACATCAGCAACCTCCAAATGACTCTCTTGCTTCAACTGCCTCAGCAGCTGAAATAAAAAAAGGCGGACAACTATTTTCTCGCTGGTGTGATCGCTGCCACGGCCCAGGGGCGATATCGGGAGGATTGATTAAAGACCTCCGTTATTCCACCAAACCAATATTTGATATGTATCCCGAAATTATTTTAGAAAATATGTTAGAAGCTCGTGGAATGCCCTCTTTCAAGGGATGGCTTAATCAGCAACAAGTTCAACTAATTCGTTCGTATGTTGTAAAACAAGCCTCAGATCTCAGAAGGCAAAATAACACAAAGTAGATTTTTTACAACGACACCTTTTCGCTGCTTTTTTACAAATTCGGCTTGAAGCACCGTAGTGACTAATTTTAGTTTAAGGATACTGGCAAACAGATTGCCTGCTAAACGGTAAAAGATAAACCACAACTGCATGTTCCAGAAGCATTTGGATTGATAAAGGCAAATCCTTCCTGCATAAGTGTTCCTTGCCAATCTAGAGTTGTTCCCTTCAAATACAAGTAACTTTTCAGATCAACAAAAACTCTTGCACCATGCTCTTCAAAAACTTTATCACTTGACCCCTTATCAATTTCATATCGAATAACATAACTCAGTCCTGAACAGCCCCCCCCTTTAACCCCTAGACGGAGGCCTCCTCCAAGCGCATCTTGCCCTTCAAGTGTTTCTCGGATTTTTTTGGCTGCTTTCAAACTAATGTAAACTGACATTGATTATATCCACGCAAAAAACAAACTATATTTCTAGAATTTACACACCATTAGTACTTAGGAACGCTGGAATCTACCTCATCTGACCAAGCCAAAATTCCACCCCTTAGATTACGTAATTTGCGAAATCCAGCCTGTTGCATCATTTGGATAGCTTGCGCGCTACGCGCTCCACTTCTGCAATAGACCACCGTATCATGAGCACTATCTAATTCATGAATTCTATTCATCAACTGATCTAGAGGAATTAAGTGCGATCCCTCCAAATAACAAATCTCCCTTTCCATTGGGTTACGCACATCCAAAAGGAATAATTCTCTACCCTCATCTAGTTCCGCCTTCAACTGAATGGCATTCAATTCCTCAATTCCTTTTGCTTCATCCTTAACTTCCGGTGTAATGCCACAAAACTGTTCGTAGTCAATCAACTCATTGACACTAGGAGCATCCCCACAAACAGGACACTCAGGATTTTTACGTAATTTAAGCTCTCTGAACTTCATACCTAGTGCATCAAACAACAGAAGTCGACCAATCAAAGGATCTCCCGTTCCCAAGATTAGCTTTACCACCTCTGTAGCTTGGATAAGTCCTATTAAACCTGGAAGAATTCCGAGAACTCCACCTTCTGCACAGGAAGGAACTAATCCCGGAGGAGGGGGGTCTGGATAAAGGCAGCGATAACACGGACCCTGTTCACTAGCAAATACAGAGGACTGCCCTTCAAATCGAAAAATACTCCCGTAAACATTTGGTTTACCTGTAAGAACACAGGCATCGTTAACTAAATAGCGAGTTGGGAAGTTATCAGTTCCATCAGCAACTATGTCGTATTTTTCGAAGAGTTCTAAAGCGTTGTCGGAACTGAGCCTAAGTTCATGAGTCTCTATTGCAACATTTGGATTTAGTGCTCCTAAAGTTTCCTGAGCCGATTCAAGCTTCGAACGTCCGATATCACTAGTCGAATGAATAACCTGTCTTTGAAGGTTACTAGAATCAACCACATCGAAATCGACCAATCCAATACGTCCCACTCCAGCAGCTACCAGATAAAGACTAAGAGGAGAACCAAGTCCTCCAGCACCCACGCATAGCACACTAGCTCTTTTGAGTTTCTTCTGACCTTCCATACCAACTTCAGGAATAATCAAATGGCGACTATAACGATCCACCTCCTCATTAGATAATTCCACTGGAGGCACTTCAAACTGCATAAGAACCACCTGCAATAGAGGGAACAATACTGATAGAGTCGTCATCTGAAATAGGAGTATTCTCGCGCTCTAGATATCGTATATCCTCATCATTGACATAGATATTAACAAAATTTCTTAGTTTCCCATCTTCATTAAACAAGTGCTTCTTGAGTTCTCCATACCTGCCAATCAGATCATCTAAGATTTCCTGAACAGTAGAACCTTCTAATTCGAGAGAGTCCTTGTTGTCAGTAAACGGTCTGAGAGGGGTCGGAATATATACTGTTGCTCCCATAAATACATCTCCTTAAAAAATTTTGATTTCCTCCAAATCAAAGGAGGACCTATCATCTTTTAACTTCCAATTATGCACCTCTTCTGTTTGGCCCTTACAAACTGAAACAATCAAATATGAGTACCACGGCCAAGCATGTTCCAAATCATAGGATGAAGGACGGGCCGAAACATCCGGATGACTATGAAAAAAACCTATTATACTCTGATCACATTTCTTCAACTCCTGTTCTACTGAATAAAGAAAGTCCGCAGTAATTAAATATCGATTGGCTAAACTGTCAGTACGCTGGTTTTCGGCTGGAATTACCTCTATAACCGTTTTAACTCCATCTTCGAAAAAACCCACCATTACACCACAACATTCATGGGGATATATATCCTCCGCAATCTGTTTAATTTGGTTCAAACCCGCTGTCTTCAACTGAATCATCTTTACACATCAACCACTGGTAATGACACCACCTTATTTGATGTTCCAAAACTCTTCCGACAAATACTTGTCTCCACCATCTGGAAATACAGTTACAACTGTTCCCTTATCTAAATTTTCAGCTATCTTCATCGAAGCTACAAGAGCCGCCCCAGAGGACAATCCGGCAAAAATACCCTCTTCCCGAACTAACCGGATAACCATCTTTTGAGCATCCTCAGTGGCAATCTCAAGATTTTCATCAGCTAATAATGAATCATAAATCTTAGGCACAATAGAAGTTGGCATATGCTTCATACCCTCTAGTCCGTGAAATGGTGAATCCGGCATAAAAGAAATTGCTCGAATCTCGGAATCCCACTCTTTGAGCCTTCGGGTGACCCCCATAAACGTACCACTAGTTCCTAAGCCCGCCACAAAATGAGTTACTTGTCCCTGCGTCTGTTCATATATTTCCACTGCAGTGGAATCGTAATGTGACTGCCAGTTAAATTCATTACTGTACTGGTCTGGATAGAAATACTCCTCTGGAGACTTTCTATACAAGTCTTGAATTGCTCTGATAGCTCCATCAGATCCCTGCAGAGGATCAGTAAGAAGCAGCTCAGCCCCATAACTCTTTAGAATTTTCTTCCGCTCAATAGTAGCATTAGCAGGCATAGCCAATAGAACTTTATAACCTTTGGCAGCCCCAATTAAGGCATAGGCAATACCAGTATTTCCACTGGTCGAATCAATAATCGTCTTGCCTGAAACCAGTTCACCGCTCTCCTCTCCCTTCCTGACCATATAATAGGCAGGACGCATTTTAACTGATCCTCCTGGATTGAAGGCTTCAAGTTTGGCAAATAATCTCACTCTGTCAGAAGAGAATATTCTCTTTATCTCGACAAGAGGAGTATTACCAACACTCTGTAAAAGCCCAACCTCATCAGCAGCTAGTCCCTGCGATGCAAGATCAGATATGATAGACAATAACTTCATCCTCCTGAATTTTCCGACGGATAAGATCCTGAATACTAATTGATTCAAGCTTCTCTTGAAAATATCCTTCAATTTCCATCCACACCTTCGTAATACTGGTGTTAGAGCTTAGACCAGGATCGAAAAAAAGAACTTCTCCTTCCACAGCCTCCATTACATCCTTAAGAGTTATCTGATCAGCGGACTTCTCCAAAGCATAGCCACCAGCCGGACCATGCACACTTCTTACTAAATCTGCCTTTTTTAATTGAGTTAAAATCTGCTGTAGAAATCGAAGAGGAATTTGCTGCCTAGAAGCAATCTCTCGAGCTTGCACACGCTGTTGTGGAGGATGCGTAGCCAATTCAAAAACCGCTGAAATAGCGTACGCAACACGGGCTGTAATCTTCATTATTAGATAATTCCTATCGAATTAATCGATTTTATAAATTATCCTCACCTCTCTACTTTTTGTCAAGCCACACGCCATCTACTAAAATATCCTTCTTTAAAAATCCTTAAGTGCTTTATCAACAATTCCTTGCCACTGAAACCGCTCGAACAAGACCTCACATCCTATGTTGAAATAAACTTAGAATTGCCGGCTGGATGGAAACTGAAAAGAAAAAAGCTGAAGTTCTACTGCTTTGCCAAATTATATAATTTATACAAAATCGACCTGAATCTGATTGGGAATGAGCCCTTTCTTATATCCATAATCGAGAAACAATTGCACGGCTTCCCTTCCCTTTTCACCATAATCTAAAGTTCTGTTGTTGACATACATCTGAACAAACCGATCTCCCTGTTCAGGACTTAATCCTCGTCCAAATTCTAGTGCATAGCTTAAAGCTTCTTCACGATGAGAAAGTGCATAGGAAATACTCTCACGGATCAGGTGAGATATCTTGCAAATATCTTTCTCACCTAAATCTCTCCGGATTACATTGCCTCCCAAAGGAAGGGGTAACCCATTGACATCTGACCACCATTCCCCTAAATCAACAACTTTATGAAGACCATCTTCCCGGTAGGTCAACTGGCCTTCATGAATAATCACACCTGCATCTACTTTCCGCTGTTGCACCGATGACATTATTTGATCAAAAGGAATGACCCTGAATTCTAAGTCAGGTTCAAAAAGCTGAAGGGCTAAATAAGCTGAAGTTTGCTTGCCCGGTATCCCCACCACATGACCAGCCAACTCATCCGGATTAATCTGAGTCGCACTAACTACAATCGGACCATATCCCTCCCCCATACTGGCACCACTGTTGAGAAGAGCGTACTGATCGTAAAGATGAGCGTAAGCATGAATGCTAATAGCTGTAACCTCATACTTTCCGCTCGATGCCGCCTGATTGAGAGTTTCTATATCGTGCAACTCGTGTATGAATCTAAATTCGTCCGATTCCAACTTACCAGTTGCCAACGCATAAAACATGAACGCATCATCACTATCCGGACTGTGTGCAATACAAATTTCTTTTTTACTCATCATCAAGAAGCGGAACTATAACAAAAGAATGGGAAACTCTGTCAAATTTTAACCCCAAGTTCGGTCAATATTTGATAAATAAATCATAATAAAATATTTCAAACCAACAAATTTCCAAATGATTTTACACTAAGTACTCGAACTGTATCCTCCTCTCACTTACAATACTAACCATGACCAATGATTTTGAAATTATTCCAGTAGTTATTCAACAACACGCGGTAGAACCATTTATGAAAAATGGATACCTTTTATCCTGTGGGAGCACTCTGCAAACCACCTATATTGACCCCGGAGCAGAAGCACCTGAACTGCTGCGTCGAATTGAAGAACAAAATCTTGACCTTATATCTATTATTAACACTCATGCTCACATGGACCACATCTGTGGAATTAAGGAAGTAAAAGAAAAATGGAATGTACCTATATATCTTCATCCTGAAGATGCCGAACTATATAAACGTCTACCAACACAGTCCAAATGGTTTGGGATGGAACAACTCCCCCCACCCCCATTTGATTATTCTTTAAATGAGGGAGAGGATCTGAGCGTCGGAGATTTACTAATCCGTGTCTACTACACACCAGGCCATTCTCCAGGAAGCGTTTCCTTTGAAGTCGAAAACCATCTTTTTTGCGGTGATGCCATCTTCGCTGGTTCTATTGGCCGAACCGATCTGCCTGGAGGCGACTACGAATTATTAATGGAAAGTATCTATAAAAAAATTCTTCCCTTGGGAGACGAAAAAATACTGCATCCCGGACACGGCCCTGAAACCACCATTGAGAAAGAAAGAACAACAAACCCATTTCTAACAGGAAGTGTGCACCTAACAGACAACTAGCACTTGATTAGCTCAAATCCAACACCACGCACAGTACGAATACGTCGAGCAGATCTTCCAAGCTTTCGGCGCAACCGTTGGATATGAGTGTCCACTCTAGCTGTAGTGTGTGTTTTTCCCTTGGAAGGCTCTCCCCACACTGAACTTAAGAGTTCCTCTCGAGTCACTATGCTCCCCTGATTTTCAAGAAGAACTGCCAAAAGATTCGACTCAGTCGTAGTCAAACTAATTCTTCTTTTCCCCAAAAAAGCCTGGCAGGTAGTCACGTCTAGAGAGATTATTCCATTTCGAAGAATAGAAGACGGCTTTGTCACGATTAACGCACTATATAAAAAACTAAACCACCCGGCAATCACTTCGAAAAAATATATACATTAAAAAGAATTACTCAATCTCCAAACCCTGCCATTGAATATGTATATTTCTTTATAGTAATATAGCAATATGATTGAAATAGCCGAAAGATTAAAAGTTCTAGGAGATCAGACACGCCTAAGAATTTTTCGCCTATTGACTGAAAAATCTCTCAATGTAGGTGAACTTACTAGCATATTAGGATTGGCTCAACCTACCATTTCCAAACATTTACGAGAACTTAAAAACAGTAATCTAGTAGAAGGAGTTCGCAATTCCAACTACAGCTATTACTGTGTGAGTTCCAGTCAAGACGATTGGTGGAAAACACTCACTCAAAAACTTTCAGAAAGCGACGATGACATGGGGGATTTGGCACGCCTCAGAGAAGTTCTCAGACAAAGAAAAGAAAAAGCAGAAGTACCAGACCGGTTCATAGTTCCAGGACAATCATGGGAGGCTTGGAGCCGTTCGTTCCGTTGGTTACTGCCATCTCTTAAGGTTGCCGATCTCGGTTGTGGAGACGGTATTTTCACTGTAGAAATAGCCCGCTGGGCAAAACAAGTATACGCCATAGACTGCAACGCACAATTTCTTAAAATGGCTCGTAGACGAGCTTCCAGAATCAAGAATATTAAATTTATCAAAGAAGACATACAGCATCTTTCTCTAAAAGCTCGTTCAGTTAATCTTGTGGTAATTTCACACTCTCTACACTATATAAAAAATCCCTTGAAAGTCCTCAAGGAAGCCTATCGAATTGCCAATCCAGGTGGACGAATTTTGATATTAGATTTATTGCCACATCACGAAGAATGGGTTATTCCTCAATTAGATCACATTTGGTTGGGGCTAAAGCCAATTCAATTATCCGAATGGCTTCAGAAAGCAGGCTTCAAAAAAATCGAATTGGACACCAATTCCAAACATGCTCCTAAACCCTTTCAGACCTTGATTGCAACCGGAATTAAATAACAAAGAAAATACAAATTATGCCTACAATATATACTCAATTAATAAAAGCATTTGAAGAAAAAATCCTCGTTTTGGATGGAGCAATGGGAACTTCTATTCAGGCTCTCTCCCTGAACGAGGAAGATTTTGGGGGACCTGATCTTGAAGGCTGCAACGAACACCTAGTGCTAACCCGCCCAGATACGATTAGTAAAATTCATCAATCATTTCTTGAGGCAGGGGCAGACATTATTGAGACAAATACTTTTGGAAGTGCCGATTTAGTCTTGGCGGAATACAACCTACATAGTCAGGCTCACACCATTACTCTCAAAGCTGCCCAACTGGCAAGAAGTGCAGCAGATAAATTTAACACCCCCGAACAACCACGTTTTGTTGCTGGTTCTATGGGACCAACAACAAAGGCAATCTCGCTTACAGGGGGAGCCACTTTTAAAGAATTAGTCAATACTTTTTACGAACAGGCTCTATCCTTGATTGAAGGAAATGTGGACTACCTTCTCCTCGAAACATGTCAGGACACTCGCAATATCAAAGCAGGCCTACTTGGAATTGAAAGGGCTCGTCAAGAGTCACACAGTGAGATCCCTGTTGCCATATCAGCCACGATTGAATCTATGGGAACAATGCTTGCTGGTCAGGGAGTAGAAGCCTTGATAACCAGCTTGGAACATCATTCCCTTCTCTACCTAGGACTGAATTGCGCTACTGGACCTGAATTCATGACCGATCATATCCGAGCTTTGTCGGAACTAGCCCAAACAAGGGTTGCTTGTGTTCCCAATGCAGGACTGCCCGATGAAGATGGGAATTATCTAGAAACCCCTCAAATGGTTAGCACCGTTCTTGACCGTTTCATTCAAGAGGGCTGGGTGAATCTAGTAGGAGGCTGTTGTGGAACTACACCTGCTCACATACAAGCTTTGAATACAGTTACTGCAAACCATTCCCCACGGCCTATTCCCTCCTATAGAAGAACCTTTGTATCTGGTATCGAAAATTTAGAAATTGAAGAATCCAGTCGACCTATTCTCGTAGGAGAACGCACCAATGTCTTGGGAAGTCGTCTATTCAAAGAATTAATAGCAGAAAAACAACTCGATAAAGCTAGTGACATTGGCATTCGTCAGGTTAAAGGCGGAGCTCACGTTATTGATGTATGCCTGCAAGACCCAGATAGAGATGAAGTCGCCGACATCAATAATTTTCTCAGTTATCTCATTAGAAAGGTAAAAGTACCTTTAATGATTGACTCAACTGATCCTAAAGTAATGGAAATTGCACTTACCTACTGTCAAGGCAAGGCCATACTAAACTCCGTTAATCTCGAAGATGGAGAAAAACGCTTTCAACAAGTGGTTTCTTTATGCAAAAAATTTGGGGCCGCCTTAATAGTTGGGACAATAGACGAAGACCCAGAACATGGAATGGCAGTAACACGCGAACGGAAGGTTGAGATAGCCCAAAGAACCTATGATTTATTGGTTGATAAATATCAATTTCCTGCCACAAACATAATTTATGACCCACTGGTATTTCCCTGTGCTACTGGAGATAAAAATTATCTAGGATCCGCCCGAGAAACCATTGAAGGGATTCGTTTAATTAAAAAAGATTTCCCCCTATGCAAAACCATACTGGGAATTAGCAATATATCGTTTGGTCTACCACCACAAGGCCGTGAAGTTTTGAACTCTGTCTTTCTCTACCACTGCGTACAGTCAGGTCTTGATATGGCCATTGTCAACACAGAAAAACTGGAGCGTTATCCTTCTATTCCCGATGAGGAAAAAAAATTATCTGAAGCTTTGCTATTCGCACCAACTCAAAAAACCATCGCAGAGTTTGCAGATCATTTTCGAAATACCTCCAGGAAAATCAAACAGGATATAGCCAAGCTTCCTATAGATGAACGTCTAGCTAACTACATAGTGGAAGGAAGTCAAGACGGGCTCGTTGAAGATCTAAATTTAAAACGTAAAAAACTATCCCCTTTAGATATTATCAATGGACCCCTAATGACCGGAATGGATGAAGTGGGTCGCCTCTTCAACGACAACGAATTAATTGTTGCAGAGGTCCTTCAGAGTGCAGAGGCAATGAAAACAGCGGTCAAATACTTAGAGCAATTTATGGACAAAAAAGATTCGTCCAAAAAAGGCACTATTATTTTGGCAACAGTAAAAGGAGACGTCCATGACATTGGTAAAAACCTAGTCGACATCATCCTTACCAACAATGGTTATCAAGTCAAAAATCTGGGAATTAAAGTTCCTCCTCACAACCTAATAGAGGCTATCCGCCAGTATCGCCCAGACATCGTAGGCTTATCAGGACTGCTCGTCAAATCGGCACATCAAATGGTTGTTACTGCATCAGAACTAACTCAATCCGGAGAACATCCTCCCTTAATGGTAGGTGGAGCTGCTCTATCCAATAAATTTACGCGTCTACGCATATCCCCCGAATACAATGGAATTGTTACTTACGCAAAAGATGCAATGGAAGGATTGAAACTAGCTAATCATTTAATTGACCCTGACAAACGCAAACTTTTAGAGAAGAAACTAGAAGAACAGTCTATACAACTTTCTAAACGCCAAACGGAAAAAAAGCACCCCCAATCTGTTTCTACTTCTCGCTCAAACTCAATTAAAATTTTATCCGAAGTCCCTCAAGCACCCGATTTCAAAAGACATGTTCTTAAAAACATTAATTTAGACGAAGTTTGGGACTTCCTGAATTTATCCATGCTCTACGGTAAACATATGGGATTGAAGGGTGGCATCTCTCAAAAACTGCAAAATGAGGATGAAAAGGCAACAAAATTAAAAGAACTATTTGAAGAACTCAAATCAGACTGCCATCAAGGATTGATGAAAGCTCATGCTGTGTGGCAATTTTTCCCGGCAAAAAGTAAAGGTAATAAACTTTTTCTTTTGGAAGATACCAACGAGAAAATAATTGCTACATTTGAATTTCCCAGGCAAGTCAAGAATAAACAACTTTGCCTAGCCGACTACGTACATAGCAAAAAATTGTCAACAACAGACTCAATTTGTCTCTTTGCCGTCACAGCAGGAGAAGGTATTAGAGAAATTGCTGAACAATATAAAAATGATGGCCTATACCTTAAAAGTTATGCCATCCAGGCATTGGCCATTGAAACTGCAGAAGCATTAGCTGAATGGTTGCACACTAAACTACGTGGCCAGTGGGGTTTCCCAGATCCTCCTAATATCACTACGAAAGAACGACTTCAGGCACGTTATCAGGGCAAACGATACTCCTTTGGGTATCCTGCCTGCCCCAGAATAGAAGATCAGAAAAAAATTTGGGAATTAATGGAACCCTCACACATCGGAATAGAACTCACAGAAGACTATATGATGGATCCAGAAGCTTCAGTAAGTGCTATTGTGTTTCATCATCCAGATGCCAGGTATTTTTCTGTGTAAATATTTGAAACTGTACAACAAAAAATTGTATAGGCCAATAACTCCTAAGATCATCTTTAAATAAATCACAACAGCTAATATTTGAATCAGCAATGCTCTCTCATTCTTGTCCTATTAGAAATCAATAATAACTCTCAAGATTGTCCGTTGACTTCCGGCATAAGTCTAAATATTATCGAACACACGAAGGGGCAAGGGGTCAGCCACCATGATCAACCAGAATCATGTTCAAATTCGAGTTAAAAGATGAGCGAACGTATTTACTCAACTAGAGAATTGGCTCAAGTTTGGAACGTTAGCGAATCAACCGTCAAGCGGTGGTCAGACTCAGGTGAACTCCTCTGCTATCGCACTCCAGGAGGCCACCGAAAGTTCCATCTTCAAGACATCTGCAATTACCAAAAAAGCAGAGGGTTTGAGGCCACTGGCCTGCTAACAACTGAACAATGGGAAAATCCTGAAATTGAAGAATCACTGAACCGCAAAAATTTCGATAAGATCCGAAAACTTGTTCATTATCTGGCTTTGCAAAACCAACGTAGTCGCATTCGAAATCTTGTGGAGCGGTTATACATGAGAGGCATAGGCCTTTCAGATATTTACGATGACATTTTGATTCCAGTTTTAGAAAGAAGCCAAAAAGAACTTGAAGCTAATGAAATATCTTTTGGTTACGCAGAACTTCTTAAAAATAACCTAGACACATCCATGTCACTTTTATTTCCAGAATTAATTCGTCGCCGTCAAAATGGAAAAACCGGACTGTGTGCAGCCCCAGATGATACCTGCCGAATATTGCTAAACGCCCTATCTCAAATCATAGAAGTTGAAGGATGGGACTGCTTAAACCTCGGCAACAGAATACCGTGCAATGCTATGGCAGATATGGTTAATGAAGAACCAATAAATCTAGTTTGCGTAACCTGTTCAGACTCAACTAACTTGGATCACAAAAACTTTAAAACTTTGGCTAACGTTGCAACTAAGCATTGTGTACCACTCGTAATACTAGGTACTGGCTTCAGTGATCCTAAACTTAGAAAAAAACTCTCTCACAAAAAATATTTTGTAAACTTTCACAGTTTTCAAAATTATCTAATCCGTTTATCTTCCAATTAAATTCAAACCAACCTTAAAACCAAATCTTGGTACAATTGAACGGCTTCAACTAGCTCCGATTTAGAAATTTTCTCCTTGGCTGTATGTGCTTCAAAAATAGATCCTGGGCCAAAAAGAAGAGGTCTTCCGAGAGCTCTTAAGACAGGGACATCGGTTCCATAACTCACTGTTTTAGTATCAAGGCCCTCTATTATTTCCATGTTCTGAGGCTCACTAATTTTCACAAGTTCCAATTGACCTCGCCCTCCTACCTTCTCCTTTAGAATGGTCACATATTGTTCACTTTCACAAACGGTCCGAATTAAAATTTTCGCCTTGGCAAAATCGGCTACTACATTGGAAGCTATTCCGCCCTCAATAGTCCCTATATTCATATGACTCTCTCCTAAAAGATCATTACTAGGAAAAACAGCTGTCCTTAGATCATTTAGAATATCGATCAAAACCTCAATAGCAGATACCCCTTTTTCTGGATAAGCAGAATGGGAAGAGACTCCTTGAACTAAAATTTCAGCTGAAACGATCCCTTTATGCGCAATTACCAAAACATTGTCAGTCGGCTCTCCATTAACTAAAAATTGGCACTTGGGACCTACTTGACTAGCTTTAGTTGCACCATCACTATTAGTTTCTTCACCTACTACAAAAAGCAATCCTATATTGGTCATGCCTTTTTGAACTAAACCACTTGCAGCACAAATCATAGCCGCAGCAATACCTTTTGCATCACAGGCTCCCCTACCCCAAATAAACTCTTCATCTTCTTCGGAAGGAAAAAACGGAGGAACTGTATCCAAATGAGTTGTTAATAGAACAGTAGGATCTTCTTGTATTGCCAAAACATTAAAACGATTGGGAGAAACTATCTGCTTTTTACAAAACCACCCCTCTTCATCCAAGAGATGGTATACAAACTCTCCTACTTCATTTTCTTGGCCGGTAATGGAAGAAATATCAACCAGCTTACGTGTCAGTTCAATAACATCGAGCATAATTTCCCTATCCTATATTTTGAAAAAATTTAGCGTGAAGTTTCAGAAATTATAAAAAGGAGGGTGCCTCCACCCATATATTACTTAGTTTTCCTATCGTAATGGGCCCGGATCACTGTTGCAATACCCCCACGCACGTTAAAATCTCCAACTACTTCGCAACGAATCGGTTCACAAGCTGCAACAATATCATCCAAAATAACGTTGGTCACATGTTCGTGAAAGATCCCTTTACTGCGATAGGAGTGGATGTACAACTTCAACGATTTAAGTTCAATGACTTTTTGATCGGGAACGTAATTAATATGAATAATCCCAAAATCAGGCTGTCCTGTTTTAGGACATACAGCAGTAAATTCTGGACATGTAATGTTCACCTCGTATTCCCTGCCAGGATATTGATTGGGAAAAGTTTCAAGCTCTGCAACCAATTAATTCACCTAATTTTAATGTTTGCAATCGAGGTCTTTCCCATCTGGATCAAGATCTCAAAAAATTTTGTTGCTTTTGTAAATCCACCAGTAGATTAGAGGGTAAAGCAAAGTGCACCTCTTCCTTTTTCAAAATCATCTCCTCAACTTCAGCCCCATTTTTTTGGAAAAAACTAACCACTTCAGAAACAAGCCTTTCTGGGGCTGAAGCCCCAGAAGTAACACCAACAGTTACGATATCAGTAAGCCACTCATTCACAATATCACTTTGATCATTTATAAGATGCGCAGAACAACCAGCTTTCTGAGCTTCTTCTACTAACCGATTAGAATTACTACTGTTAGCTGTGCCTACTACAAGAATTAGTTCCGATACCTTGGCCAATTCTTTCACTGCCATTTGTCGATTCTGGGTAGCGTAACAAATATCATCTGATGGTGGAGATTGAATCCCAGTAAACTTATTACGTAGCGCCTCAATTATTTCTCGAGTATCTTCTAAACTCAGGGTGGTTTGAGTTACATAAGCTACTTTTCCAACATCTTCAACTTCGAGTGCTTCAACATCCTTCACACTACTGACCAAAACCATGTTTTCAGGAGCCTCACCCATCGTTCCAATTACTTCATCATGGTCCGGATGACCAATGAGAACAATTGTGTAATTCTCTCCTGCATAACGCACAGCCTCGTCATGAACTTTAGTTACCAAAGGACAAGTAGCATCAACAATTTTTAAGGATCGACTACGAGCACGTTCCCATACCTCAGGAGAAACCCCATGAGCACTAAAAACAACTGTCTGACCAATCGGAATTTCATCAATGCTATCAACAAATATCGCCCCTTTCTTGCTCAATTCCTTGACGACATGTGAGTTATGCACAATTTCCTTTCGAACATATACAGGATTGGGATAAGTTTTAAGGGCAATTTCTACTACATCGATTGCCCGAACTACCCCTGCACAAAAACCTCGAGGACTTGCTAGAAAAACCTTTTCAATCATCACATCGGTATGTTAACACAGAGGAGAATAGTGTGTGAAAAATGGCCAATTGAGGTAACAATTGCCACAACCCTAACAACAATTTATTAATAGTTGATGTATCATGAAATATATGAAATCTACCATTGCAATTCTAATTTTTACGGCTGCAATTGCCCAGATATTCCCACAATCTTCCCAAAAAAATACTGACGAGATAATAGCAGCTGAGATTGTCGCCACCGTATCAGAAACATTAATCACCAATATTCAATTAGACGAAGCTGCTTCCAAACAGCTAGATCTTCTACAAAAAGAACGCCTTGCTTTTGAGGCCAGCCAACGCAAAAAAAAGCACCAAATCCTGGAAGGTCAACTACATAAAATGATTGATGTAGAACTATTAAATCGTGAGGCAAAAGCACGAAATGTTTCTAAAGAAAAACTATTAGAATTAGAGATTAACAAACAAGTACGTCCACCAACTTCAGAAGAAATTGATAGATTTTACAATGAAAATAAGACACGTATCCGTTCTCCCAAAGATCAAGTTGAAAAAAGAATTATTAGACACTTAGAGCAAGTAAAAAAACAACGGGCCCATCGGCAATTTATCGATCGATTAAAACAAAAGCATAAAACCACCTATTTACTAGGCTCCTTTTATGAAAAGGTTGCCACTCAAGGCCATCCTTTTATCGGTCCACCCAATGCCCCCATAACAATAATTGAATTTTCGGACTTTCAGTGTCCCTTCTGCTCTAGGATGGTTTCCACTCTCGAAAAAATAAGAGAAAATTACAAAGATCAAGTCCGCTTGGTTTTCCGACAGTTTCCACTCAACTCGATTCACCCCCAAGCACAAAAAGCTGCCGAAGCCTCTCTTTGTGCTGCTAATCAAAATAAATTCTGGGAAATGCATAACTTGATGTTCGAAGACAAAAAACTCTCCTTGTCCGATCTAAAATTAAAAGCAGCATCCCTAAAACTGGATACAATTGAATTTGAACGATGTTTGGATTTAAATCAATTCAATGAACAGGTTAAACTAGATATTTTCGATGGAGCACGGGCTGGAGTTACTGCGACACCAACTCTGTTCATCAATGGTCGTCCTTTAACAGGGGCAGTCCCTTACAAACAAATCAAGCAAATCATCGATGAAGAACTCCAACTACTATATTAGTCCTTAGTTGAATGCTCTAGAATACGTAAATGTTTTTTTTAATACCTAGCTACTACCGACTACTTATCCTTTTCTTACTATTACCCTCCACTCTTCTAGCTCAGACCAATACCGCCGAGATTATTGGAACTGTCCAAGATGAATCAGGGGCTATCTTACCTGGAGTAGTCGTCACTACAACCCATATTTCCAGTAAATTCACCGTTGAAAGAGTCACTAACCAACAGGGAGCTTTTCTCCTCCCTAGCCTACCTGTTGGCGAACAGATTATTACCGCTGAGTTGCCGGGTTTCAAGCGCCTAGTTAGGGAGGGAATTTCCCTGACTGTGGGTCAGAGAATCCGACTGAATTTCACACTCGAAGTTGGAGCTATTACTCAAAACATAACTGTTACTAGCAGTGCTCCCCTACTTCAAAATACAACCGCTGAAATCAGCGATGTTATTGAAAATGAACAAGTCGTTGATCTCCCTCTAAACGGCCGACAATTTCTACAGTTAGCTCTACTTACTGAGGGTGCCATTAAACCTCCGGGAGGCACACGTGGTGCCTCCTTGCAACAAGCCGGCGACCTCGTCAATGTCGGAGGCCAGAGAGCCGGACACAACATTTACCTTTTCGATGGCGTAAAGGTTACTGACGAGCTTTTTAACAACCTCGCGCTCAGTCCAGCAGTTGATGCGATCCAAGAATTCAAAATCCAAAAGTCACTCTATTCCGCTGAGTTCGGCGGTAAAGCATCTGCTTTAATCAATGTGCTTATGAAGTCAGGCACCAATGATTTCCACGGGAATCTCTACGCTTTTCATAGAAACGATGCCCTCGACGCCAAGAACTTCTTCGATTCTCCAAGTGAACCAATTCCTCCCTTTTCACAAAACCAATTTGGAGGCACCTTCGGGGGCCCCTTGACCATACCTGGAATCTACGACGGTGAAAATAAAACTTTCTTCTTCCTTAATTATGAGGGCCAACGCATTCGACAATCGATTACCAAAACGTTTAGTGTTCCAACGGCAGAGGTTCGATCAGGAAATTTTTCTAATTTAGGAACTATTTATGATCCTTTAACTGTCAATAATCAAACTGGGTCCCGCCAGCCTTTTTCCAACGATCAAATTCCCCAAAATCGCTTGGATCCCATAGCCCAAGCCTTCTTGAAAAAAGTCCCCCTGCCCAACCTTTCTGGAAATGTTCAAAATCTAGTTGCTTCACCTTCTCAAAAAACCAACATGGACCAATTTAATATTCGCCTCGACCATATAGCATCCCCAAAGGACACTTTGTTCGGCAGACTATCTATCTTTAACGTAAAATCTGTTCAGCCCTTTGGAAATACAGGACTTAATGAAGATTTATTATCTGGATTTGGCAGCACTGTCACCACCAAATCGCGTAATCTTGCAATGTCTTATACCCACTCCTTCACTTCCAATGTATTAAATGAACTCCGGTTTGGATGGCTAAAAGTTTCTGGAGGGCAAACTAGCGAAAATAAAGGACTTGATTTTGCAAATATCTCCGGACTCAAAGGAATCCCTAGCGACCCTCGTGACACCGGGTATCCTCTTATGTCGTTTGCCGGAGAATTCAGTCCTATGGGTGACCCTACTAGCTTCATTTTCAGGAATAATCAAAGCTTTGAAGTTTTTGAAAACGTGCTCTGGAATCGAGGACAACACCAGCTTAAATTTGGCGTCTACTGGTTTCACCTAAATCTACATCCCTCCAACCCCGAGTTTGCACGAGGAGCTTTTTCCTTTTCCCCCCGATTCTCTTCTTCTAAAGTTGGACTTTCAGACGGCTCAGCTTTTGCCGATTTTCTATTAGGCTTTCCAACTTCAGCTCAAGTCGGAACTGGAAGAGGCGAAGAAAACGGACGTACTAACTGGTACCACACTTATGTACAGGACGACTGGCAAGCCCATCCAGATCTCACCATAAACCTTGGATTACGCTATGAAGCCAACCAACACATGAAAGACACTGCCAATAAGCTCTCAGCCATTGACTTATCAGTTCCGGGAGGTCGTTTTGTAATTGCCAGCAACAAAAAAGGAACCATTTCTCCTGACGCTGAAGCTCTATTACCATCCATTCCAATCCCCTATATTGCTTCCTCTACAGCCGGATGGTCTCGTAGTTTACTGCGACCCAGCTATAAGCGCTTCGCTCCCCGTCTCGGATTGGCTTGGGAATTACCTGGAAACTCAGAAACGGTTTTTCGAGCAGGTTTCGGGATCTTTCTCAATCAGTGGGCGTACAGCGTTCAAACCAATCTAGCTCGAAATCTCCCCTTCTTTCTCCTCAAAAGAATCGATACTGCATCTGATGATTTATCCCCCTCTTTTAATACTGAAACCATGTTGACTGAAACAGCGACCGGCAGTGTCAGCGGCAATAATGTCGATCACGACTATCGCACAGAATATACGCAAACTTGGGGATCAGGCATTCAGCATCTTTTAAATAACACTAATCTACTGGAAATTAGCTATATGGGCTCCAGAACAGTTGGAGCTGATAACTCCACCTTTCGTAATATTCCTATACCAGGATCGGGTCCTATACAATCCCGAAGACCAGTACCACTTTTAAGTGGATTCCGATCGATTCGCTGGGATGGTTGGTCCACTTACCACGCTTTGACAGGTAAATTGGAGAGAAGATTTTCTGATGGCCTTTTCTTTAACTTCAATTACACTTTTTCTAAAACTATGGATGACGCCTCTGCTCCTGGTGGTACCAGCTTTGAATCCAACTTACCACAAAATGTTTCAGACCTACCTTCTGAAAAGGCCCTAGCTAGCTTTCATCACACCCATCAGTTCACAGCCAGCTATACTTATCAACTTCCTTTAGAAAAAATTCAGAATATTTTCAAAGAACACAATTGGATTTCCACTATTTTCAGTCAGTGGAAAATGACAGGAATCCTCACCCTCCAAAGTGGCGCACCTTTTACCATTAACACTACAAGCGACCCCGCCAATATTGGCACCGGACCCGCCCAAAGACCTAATTATCTCCAAAACTCTAACCTACCAAATAATCAACGCGATCCAGTTCGCTGGTTTAATATCGATGCCTTTGCCCTTCCCTCATCCCACACCTTTGGAACGCTGGGACGGAATACTGTCTTTTCCCCAGGACTGAAAAACTTTGACTTTTCACTAATCAAAAATATTAACCTTAAAGATCTATATTCTGTGCAGTTCCGAGCAGAATTTTTTAATTTATTCAATACACCAAACTTTGATATCCCAAACCGTTTTGCCTTTACATCTAATTTCGGAAGAATTTTCAGTGCTGGATTTTCCCGTCAAATCCAATTTGGCTTGAAACTCGCATTCTAGACACTAATAATTTGACAATAGGATTAACCTATTATTTCTGTTGAATCGATGAAAAAATCTATGAAACATGGTTTTTCAAACCCACATTACTTGCTCAGTTTTCTACTCTTTATAATTTTTCTCGCACCACCTCTTCTAAGTCAGGAGCAACAGTACGACTATTTTCAGAAATGGCTCACCGAGGATGTCCTTTATATCATCACCGACCAAGAGCGCTCTGTTTTTCTAAAACTGACTACGACCGAAGAAAAGGAACGATTCATTGAAAGCTTTTGGCAGCACCGAGATTCTGAATCTCAAACCTCTTGGAACGAATTTAAAGAAGAACACTATCGTCGTATTGCTTATTCCAATGAAAATTTTCACTCTGGACAGAATGGATGGCGCACCGATAGAGGCAGAATTTACATTGTTTTTGGTCCTCCCACCAGCATTGAACGACATCCCACCGGAGTGACCCACTTACGCCCTTTGAAGGAAGGTGGAGGAATAACCACAACCTACCCATTTGAAAAATGGTACTACAATCATTTGGAAAATATTGGCTCGGGCATTGAAGTTGAATTTGTTGATAAAACGGGAACAGGCGAATACCGAATTGCACTCCGAGACACCGAAAAAGATGCCTTACTCACAACGGGTGGAGGAAAAACCCTTTTTGAATCAATGGGATTGGAAAGTCGGACAGGTAGAATCCGTAGTGCTGCACTAATGCGTCCAGCTGGCTTGAGGGGGGATTCATTTGGCGGCCTAGGGGACAATCCATTTCTTCGGCTGGAAAAATATATCCAATTAACAAGACCTCCCCAATTTAAATTTAAGGACCTCAGAACTCTGGTAGAAACCAACATAAAATACAATCAGCTCTCTTTTGAACATATTTACCATCTTTTTCGCTATACGGATGATCTATTCTTAGCTCCCATAACAATCGCAATTGAAAACCAACAATTGACCTTTAAAGGCACTCCTTCCCTGGAACGAGCCACCGTCAATCTATATGGAAAGCTCCAGACTTTAACCGGAAATGTAGTTTACGAATTTGAAGAAATTATCCAGAGCGACCGGTCCTCCAACCATCAAAAAAACCGATCTCTGTATCAACGTTACTTGCCTGTCAAACCAGGACGTTACAAGCTCACCTTGATTATCAAAGACGTCGGAAGTAACAAGTTAGGAACCAGCCAAAGTCTAATTGAGGTCGGCAAACCTCCAAAAAACAGACTCTATACCAGTAGCCTAGTACTAGCCGATTGGATTGGTCCCCATACTCAAACCGAGTTTATTCCCGACCCTTTTGTTACATCTGGTCGTCTTAAGGTCTACCCAAACGTAGGCACCCGGTTCCGATCGAATAATCCGCTGGGAATGTACATGGAGATTTATGGCATGAAAATTGATCAGACACAGCAACGCCCTCACATAACCGTCACCTGCCAAATCACTGATACTCTTGGAAATCTTCTTGATCAAAAAACATTACAAGAGAAAGCCCTTGTGTTTGATGGAAGCAAACTAATTATTTCAATGTTGTGGCCTGAAAACACTTTTCTTGCAGGAAAATATCGCTTGAAAATGAATATCGAAGATCAGATTTCCCAACAAACAATATCTACTGAGGCCTCCTTTCAAGTACTTGGTTCAGCTCCCTGAAGAACCAAATTAGTTAGCACTTCTTTACATTAAAAGAGCCCTGCCTCCCGACAAGATCCTTGGGTGTGTGGGAGGTGTGTCCTGAATCACAACACGACTTCTCATGTTCAATTTCAAGTGGTGCTGTAAAGTACTGGGAAAAAAGGATTAGAGAACACGACTTGGCATGTTGTAATTCAAATCTAGCAAAATCGCCATCTAGACACGTTTCAACTTCAGTCTATTTTGATTAGAAGACTACTACAATTCGATTCATCCAAACGAAAAATTTTGAATTGCCCGGTTTGGGAGAGCGTAAAGGATCCTTAAAGCCCTCCACTCCAATATCAACCATATATTTCATGTAGCGGTTGAAATACCAATTAATTCCGAAGTTAAACGTATCAGCCCTATTGGACGTCGCAGCAGAATCTTGGATTTGAAGATTGTCGTAACGCAACTTAATTTCCCAAGCTCCCCAACCATTCGTTCCTGAACCATTGGCAAAGAGATCCGAGCGAGGAACCACCATCGCCGCCTCCGGCTTGGTTTCACCAGTTAAAAGATAAGTTGCCTGAGCTGTATAGCCCTTTGCAATCACTCCTGGCAGGTTGACCCCTCCAGTTCCTAGTCCATCCCGCGATTGCATACTCTGATTGTATTCAGCACGAATCGCCGCTGGACCCAAAAGCCAGATAAATTCTCCATTAGCCCGATGAGTTTTCCCATTAATGGAAATTTTATCGTAAAAATTGTAGCTCCTACTAACGGTCTGTCCTTTTACGCTTTTACCTCCAATTGTTCGACCCTGAGCATAGGCAGTACCAAACTTGAAACCTTTGAGCCAGAAATTATCACTCTCTTTGAAGGGAGAGAATCGAAGACGACCTGCAATGTCAGGAGTACTGTTGTTGTTGTTCTGGTGCCGACCCTTGCCATTAAACACACCAATCTGATATCCCACAATGCCATTCACCAAACTACCATGAGCCATTACTCCTGGAGTTCTCCCAGAAGTTAAGTGACTTACTGACATCGGCCTATCGATAAAATCTATTATGGAATCGGATCGTAATTCTTCTTGACTAAAGGGCTCTTTAAACTGTCCAAACATCACATTAATCTTTTTACTAGGGTGGCGTACCCTCATATACATATCTTCAAGCAATCCTCCTTCCGTTCTAGCCAGATCAGCCTGAATCTTATACTGAAAATACTTGGTTATATGTCCTGAAATAGAAGGCCTGACTCTCCTCATCAAAAAACTACTAGCAGAAGCATTAGCCCCCTTTTGATAGTGTCGGTAGTCAAACTGGGTATAAGCTCTAAATTCAGCTCGATGCTTACCGTCGGCACTTTGTAAAAAGGGTCTGGTACTCCAACCCCCTATTTTCTTTTTCTCTTGTTTGTTAACCACAGCAGTCAATTTTTCTAGATCATCCTTCTGAGTAGAAATTTCTTCAGATGACTGTCCAACGTCTGCAATTGTCTTGGAGATTCGATCTTCGAGTTCCTGGAGTTGTTCAGCCTGCTTTTTCACTAGAGCACGCAATTGTTCCAACTCATCTTCAACTGATCCTTTTTGAGCCCACAAGTACGGTGAAAACACCAATAAAGCCAAAAAAATCCAACTAGAACGGACTAATAACAAATGAATTCTCATGATATGCACATTTCCCTTTCCACTAAAAGAACTAAAACATTTTTCACGACTCTACACTTACTTAATCACTTGCTCTCAGGATCCATCTTCGTAATTTTTGAGCAGGAGATCTACATCTTTACCCATTCTTAATTGTATTTTCATTCTCTCTTGACACTCAGACAAATTCCCCATCTAATCAACAAATTAAGCCTTATACACGGGCTTTCCAGTAAGTTGCTATGCTGTGGTTAACTAGCTATACACCATCCAAGTTAGGGCTTAGTCTGGTATTATCTGCAGATGACTTTTGACATAAGACATAACAGTCGTGAGCTTTTAGACGGCCCAGATCGAGCTCCCGCCCGATCCTACTTCAAAGCAGTTGGATTTAACGATAAGGATTTAAAAAAACCTTTGGTGGGAGTAGCACATTGCTGGATCGAAGTGACTCCCTGCAATTACAACCACAGGGAACTTGCTGAAAAGGTTAAACAAGGTGTCCGAGCAGCAGGTGGCACTCCTATTGAATTCAACACCATTTCAGTGACCGATGGAATTGCAATGGGAACTGAAGGAATGAAGTCTTCTCTAATCAGTCGAGAAGTAATAGCCGACTCTATAGAACTAGTTTGTCGTGGCCACCTTTTTGATGCCCTCGTAGCCATTACCGGCTGTGACAAAACCATTCCGGGATCAGCTATGGCTCTACTTCGTTTAAATATACCAGGACTAATTCTTTATGGTGGTTCCATAATGCCTGGAAAATATAAGGGAAAAAATCTGACCATTCAAGATGTATTCGAAGCTGTAGGTTCCTACAACAGTGGCCAACTAAGCCAAAAAGATCTACTAGGCATAGAAAACTTTGCATGTCCTGGAGCAGGAGCTTGCGGTGGACAATTTACAGCCAATACTATGGCTACTGCGTTGGAAATGCTGGGAATTTCTCCCATGGGTTTTAATGGTGTTCCAGCTGAAGTGCCCAAAAAAGAAAAAGTCGCTTCTGATTGTGGCCGTCTTGTAATGAAAATTCTAAAAAAGGGAATGCTTCCACGACATATTGTAACCAGAAAAGCGCTTTTAAACTCTATTTGCGGTGTCATGGCTACCGGGGGTTCAACCAACGCAGTCCTTCATTTACTAGCTCTTGCTAAAGAGGCGGGAGTACGTTTAAGCCTAAATGACTTTGATAGAATTTCTCGTAAAACACCTGTTTTAGCTGATCTAAAACCAGCAGGTCGATTCACTGCAACTGATATGTATAGTGCTGGGGGCATGCCTCTAATAGCCAAACACCTATTGAGTAAAGGATTACTCTACGAAAATGAAATAACAGTAACCGGACGCACTATTGGGAAAGAGGCGCAAAGAGCTCGAGCAAAAAACAAAAAGGGAGTTATTAGATCTATTAGCGACCCAATGAAGAAAACGGGTGGACTAGTAATTTTGAAAGGCAATTTATCTCCCGACGGCTGTGTCATGAAAACCTCAGGCACAGAACGTCCTATTCACAAGGGACGAGCTCGTGTATTCAATCGCGAAGAAGATGCATTTACTGCCGTTAAAAAGGGAAAAATTAAGGCAGGAGATGTAATTGTTATCAGATATGAAGGGCCCAAAGGGGGACCTGGCATGAGAGAAATGCTATCGGTAACAGCAGCAGTCCAAGGAGCAGGCTTGGGAAAAGACGTAGCCCTGATCACAGATGGTCGTTTTTCCGGAGCTACTCATGGGTTCATGGTCGGACACATCTCTCCTGAAGCTGCTGATGGAGGAACACTAGCAATTGTTCGTAACGGAGATACTATTGTACTGGACGTTAACAAACGCCTATTAGAGGTCAAGTTAACAAAATCTGAAATCAATCGAAGACTGCGTCAATGGAAAGCTCCTAAACCCCGCTACAAGCGCGGTGCCCTTGCAAAGTACTCTCGGACTGTTTCTTCTGCTTCCGAAGGAGCAATTACAGGCTAAAAAATGACTAAGAAGAATCCCAACATAACAAGAATTAGAAAAAAATGGGCAACTAGCTCTGTGATGTAGACACCGTGGACAAATCTGTTTTAGGAGCGGTATTAGCGGGTGGAGAAAGTCGCAGAATGGGGTGTAATAAGGCGACTCTGCCCTTTCATGGCAAACCTCTAATTAAATCTGTAATCGATCCTTTAAAGAGCATCTTTTCCGAAGTAATTATAATTTCTAACAAACAACAAACTTATGATTTCCTGAAATTGCCAGTTCTCACAGATATTATTCCCAAATGTGGCCCACTAGGTGGAATCTATACTGCTTTGGTCTATGGTAATAGCCGACCTCTTTTCGTAATAGCCTGTGACTTGCCTTTAATAAGCAAAGAATTCATTCAATATATTCTCGACTATGATGTGTCACAAAAATCGACATCTTTTTTTTCTAAAAATAAACCAATTGCCAAAATACCTATCCAGCAGGACCGCCTCCATCCTTTGTGTGGATGGTATAGCTCAGGCTGCCTTGATTTAATAAAGAAAAACCTCGAACAACGCCAACTAAAGGTCCTCAATTTCCTAAAACAAATTCACACCATACCGGTACCGTTAGCTTCTGAAAAGACTCTTTACGGGCAAGATCTGCTATCTAATATCAATACTGAAGAAAAATACCAACACTTACTAGATCACCACTAAAAACCATTCTCTGAAAAAGCGTTCAAAATAATTCACTCACACAATATCCAACACTTTGCGACTACTACTTTCCGTACTTATCCTTCCACAATTTCAAGTGAGTCTCATATAGATCATCGATCATATCTGCATATCTACCATCACACTGGTGTTGGAGCCCCTTCTCTGGACTCCTCTCAGAATAATAAACCACGTTTTTGAGGACAGCTCCCCGAGTAGTAAAGTGCATATGCGATGACCGCTGCAAATTGGCTATCAAAACATAAATCATTATGCCTATCGTCGCAATAACTACAATTGTCACAATCAGAAGCTTTTTCATAGATTCCTCAATATCCGATGTTACAAAAAAAAATGTGGCCCGGCTATGCTATTCTATCCCGCCTAAACAACCCGTCTCTCAAAAATATTGAGAATACGTTTGTTAAGAAATTATAGAAATGAAAAATAACAATTTATGCAATTTTTTTTACAGCGAAGATTCCTGGCAAACAACATTGCAGGCTCTTTTACCACTCGTCCATAACGTCGACCAAGATGCAACACGCATTTGGTTCGCTCTGTGGCCTCCCAGTCTACACCAGAAACTGGATCAGTCCGAAGATCTCAATCACACAATACATACATTGGAAATAGAAGGACAATGGTGGCTTAAAGAGCAACTTGAATCTTCCCTAAGTTTTTTCTTTGCTTTCCAATACTGGGCCAAAGTTAGGAAAGCTGTGTGCTCCTTTGCCGAAAACCTAACCTCCTGCGATGAAAACCTGGGAGCCCAAATTCACAAGGTTGTAAAAACTCTATCCTCGGATCTTAAAATTCCAGAATCTCATCTAATTGGAATCACAGCAGCCTCCTTAATGTCTCTACAACAAGTTGGCCTAGCGACTCTTGCAGAAACTTCACCCAAAATTTCTACAAAAAAATCCTCACCTGAACAGTTTCTTAAAGCTCGAACTAAAAAAAGAAATCATCTCTTTGGGTTTCTAAAAACAGTTGACTCCAAACACACTATTGTTTTTAACGAACACGATAAAAAATATTCTTTTAAAGCAATCAGCGGGCAAGACATCTCCATGGCATCCGGGATGAATTTACGAAATCACCAATCAACTGACCCACGTTGCAGTGAGGGTCCAATTCCCTTCCAATGCCGCACTGGTACTTGTGGAAGTTGCTGGATTGGAGTTCTATCAGGCAAAGAAAATCTGTCTGCCATTAGTGAGTTTGAAAAAGAACGCCTGCATTACTTCGGTTATGACTTTGGCATTCCCAAATGTGAAACTCACCCTCCAATCCGTCTTTCTTGCCAATCAAAATGTTACGGAAATGTCTCCATAGTCATTCCTCCTTGGAACGGAGTTTTAAACGTTCTAAGGTCGGATCGCTGATGCCGCATTAAGTTATTATGCACCCCGTCACTCGTAGTCTATTGCAGACTAAAAGAGCGAGGGCACTCACGTAATCAAAACACACAATCACCTACATTCAGAAAATCGAAAAATTTATTGCAAAAAAATTTCCGGGAAAATATAAACAGTCATAAAAAACATCTGTAGAATCTCATAGCAGGGAGAATCACACATTATGAAAAAATATATATCCAGAACACTTTTCATACAAACTTCAACGCTTATATTGCTCCTTTGCTATTTTCATTTTGAGGGTACTGGACAGCATAGAGCTAGAAGCTTAGGCATTCCCTTTGATGGCACTAGCGGTCCCCTGAATGCAATCACTGACATAGCCGAAATACAAGTGGGACACGTCACATTAATTTCTGGAACTGGAAACCTCAAGGTTGGGAAAGGACCAATTAGAACCGGTGTTACTGTGATCTTACCGCGTGGAAAGCATTCTACTGATCCCGTGTTTGCAGCTTGGTTCAGCTTGAATGGAAACGGTGAAATGACAGGAACCACTTGGGTTGAAGAATCAGGGTTTTTAGAAGGTCCAATTGCAATCACAAATACTCACAGTGTAGGCATAGTCAGAGATGCTCTCATAGCATGGCAAGCAAAAACTAATCGCCTTATACAACCATGGTCGCTTCCCTTAGTAGCTGAAACTTATGATGGTTGGCTAAATGACATTAATGGTTTTCATATAAAAGATGCTCATGTCTTCGAAGCTTTAGATTTCGCATCAGGAGGTCCCGTAAAAGAAGGAAATGTAGGAGGAGGAACTGGAATGATTTGCTACGGATTCAAGGGTGGCATTGGGACAGCTTCACGAAAAATTAAAGCTTCATCTAAGAATTATATTGTAGCAGCTTTAGTACAAGCTAATTTTGGTCAACGGTATGAATTAAGAATCAGAGGAGTTCCCGTTGGCCGGGAAATACCTGAACAGGACCCTTGGAAGCAAGAGGATAAAAAAACAGCAGGAGGCTCAATCATTATAGTAATAGCTACTGATGCACCATTACTACCACACCAACTAAAAAGACTTGCTAGACGGGCTTCTTTGGGAGTGGCACGAACCGGCACAATATCTTCTAATTTCTCTGGAGATATCTTTATCGCCTTCTCAACCGCTAACTCAAAAGCCTTCCAAAAAAAAGGAACTAGTAATTTAACAATGTTATCGAACTTTGAACTAGATCCCGTATTTAGAGCCTCAGTCCAAGTCACAGAGGAAGCTATTATCAACTCTCTAATAGCAGCTAAAACAATAACTGGAATTAACAATCGTACAGTTATCGCTCTACCACAAGACAAACTTCTGTCCGTCCTCAAAAAATATATTGCCACAAACTAGAATTGAATTGAAAAATTCCAAACAAATCATGGGCATACTCTTATACATCCAAAAAAACAACTAACCTGATATAGTTTGCCGTAAGTTTTATAGTATGAAGTTTAGCCCTGGAAGGCTAAAAAGGATCTTTTGAAGAATGGCACTGTGGTTCATTATCAAAGAGGAGTCATGAAATGAGTCAAATTCGTTCAAAAACAATTACTGAAAAAGTACGAGCCGACCATAACGAGTATCTATTCCCTTCAGTTCAAGCCTACTACAAAAACCCACTGGTTCTAGTAGAAGGGCATGGTGCAACTGCTATCGATTCTGATGGGCATAAATACTCAGACTTTTTCAGCGGCATATTGACAACTTCAATTGGCCATTGTCATCCTCAAATAGTAAAAAAAATACAGGAACAGATTAGTCTACTGAACCATACTTCAACCCTCTATCTTAACGAACCACAGGTAAAAACGGCTAAGCTCCTAGCAAAAATTTCACCCGGATCCCTAAAAAAATGTTTTTTCAGTAATAGCGGGACTGAGGCAGTAGAGACGGCTATCATGCTAGCCCGCATGTATACAGGAAGAGATGAGATCGTAGCCCTAAGATATTCTTACTCAGGGCGTAGCACCTTAGCTACAAACATGAATGCTCAAGCTCCTTGGAGACCCCTCACATCATCCATTCCTTGGATCAAACATGCCATGTCACCCTATTGCTATAGATGTCCCTTTGGCCCACCTCACGATGATTGTGCTGAAAAATTTGCAAGAGACTTAGAAGAAGTCATTGTTACTACAACCAACGGCAAACCAGCTGCATTTTTTGCGGAAACCATACAAGGAGCCGGAGGCTTCATTGTTCCTCCAGCACGTTACTTCCAACTAGCAGCTGAAATTATTCGCCGCTATGGTGGTCTTTTGATTATTGATGAAGTTCAAGCCGGTTTTGGTAGAACTGGCAACAAATGGTTTGGCATAGAACACTGGGGCGTCGAACCCGACATTATGGTAATGGCTAAAGGAATAGCAAACGGATTTCCAGTAGGCGCGACCATTGCCAAACCCGAAATAGCTGACATCTGGACTAAAAAGACTATCTCTACGTTTGGAGGAAATCCTCTCTCTATGGTTGCTGCTGAAACTACTCTGAATGTAATGATTGAAGAAAACGTACCAATTCGAGCTTTTCAGAGAGGTACTCAGCTACGAAAAGGTCTTGATTCCCTATACGAAAAGCATTCATGGATAGGAGAAGTTCGAGGAATGGGTCTGATGCAAGGAATGGAAATTGTTACTGATAGAGAAAGCAAAACACCTGATCCTAAAAGAGCTGGCGCACTGATGGAAGCCACTCGAGAAGAGGGTCTTTTGGTAGGACTAGGAGGAATTAATGCCCACGTTGTACGTATTGCTCCAAGTCTATTGATTACCGAAGAAGAAACAGCTATTGGTCTGGAAAAACTATCCCTGGCTTGCCAAAAAATTAGTACAGATAGCTTTGACTAATAAAACAAATGGAATAGTTCTACTTATTATCTGACTCCTCTTGAATAATTGACAAAATAGTACTGGGACTTCCTTCATGATCTCTGCAACAATCCTGACAGTATTGGTCCTTTATCTTCTAATTCTTCTAACAATCGGTATCTGGGGAAGTCGAGAAAGCCAATCTATTCAAGGTTATTATGTAGCCGGAAAAAAACTTCCTGCCTGGGTAATAGCCTTTAGCTCAAATGCAACTGGAGAAAGCGCCTGGTTACTTTTAGGTCTAACTGGCATGGGATATGCAGTAGGAATTCAGGCTCTCTGGATTGTTCTTGGAGAAGTATTAGGAGTTGCTGCAGGATGGATTTTTGTTGCACGTCCCTTTAAAAGACTCACAGATCAATATCAAGCTATCACCGTAGCAGATTTCTTAGAGGAGCATTTTCATGATTCAAGTCATGCCATCCGGATTCTAAGTGCCGGTATTGTTTTGACCATGGTAACTGCTTATACAGCAGCTCAGTTAACAGCTTCTGGAAAAGCTTTTAATTCATTTCTCGGAATTAACTACGAAACCGGGGTCATTATTGGAATAACAATCATACTTTTTTACACAACTATAGGTGGATTTAAAGCGGTCGCTTACAGTGACGTTATTCAGGGAACTCTAATGTTTGTCGGACTTATACTTCTTCCCACAACAGCTATTATGCAGTCAGGAGGATGGACATCCACATTCAACAAACTGGAAGCAATTAATCCACAACTGGTTGCCCCCATGGGAGAACAGGGGTTTTCAACAGAAGGAATCCTCGCAGCCATCAGTTTTCTCGGCATCGGACTGGCTTTTTTGGGAGCTCCCCAACTACTAGTCCGGTTTATTGCCGCTCGCGATGAGAAAGAGATTGTCCGCGCCAAATTTTTGGCAATTATTTGTATAATTGTTTTTGATTTAGGTGCTGTACTGGCAGGAATAGCAGGTCGAACACTCTTTCCTAATTTAACTGATCCTGAGACCATTATGCCTATTCTAAGCGATCACTTATTTCCTGATTTCATTGCCGGTATTTTCTTTGTAATTGTTTTAGCTGCCATGATGTCTACAGTTGATTCTCTACTTATTCTGGCTTCTTCGGTAGTTGTCAGAGATCTGATTCAAAAGACATTTAAGTCCACTCTATCCGACATACAATTATCTCTGACTGGAAAAATAATTACTGCAATAATTGGAGGCATTGCCCTAATTATGGCATTTACTCAGGAACGGTTAATTTTTTGGTTCGTTTTGTTTGCGTGGTCTGGCTTAGCTTCGGCTTTTGCTCCTCCGGTTCTCTGTGCCCTTTTCTGGAAAAAAACTACCCGTTCAGGAGCGTTAGCAGGAATGGCCGGTGGATTTTTTTCTGCTATGATTTGGGTACTTCTCTTCAAAGAACACTACTACAACCTATATGAGATAATTCCCGGATTTCTAGTAGGATTTGCTCTAACTATTGGAATTAGTTGGATTACTTCAAAAAAACAAATAATTAATTAGACCAACCAGAAATATAATCCGCCAAATTAATCTTGTCGGATCCAGGAACTTTGATCTCTTCGGGATAATTGGACTTGCGCGTAGCATCGATACCCACTTTGGTAACCAAAGGAGATCCTCCAGCTGGATCATAGGAAGCTGGATCTAAAGGGGATCCTTTAGTAAAAGTTGCTGTAAAAGTATCAATATCCCACCTAACGCGGGTAGCAATAGCATGCATCACTTCAGAATCATTTAGAATATTTACATCCTCATCTACAACTATTACATATTTGAGAAAAGGATCTGCGGCAAAAGCCGCCATGCAGGCATTTTTAGGTTCCCCCTCAATTACTTTGTCAATAGAGACATAACAGATAAAACGACATCGACCTGAAGCGGGCATGTGAACTGCTTTAACCTTAGGTGATGCTAACTTCACTGTCTTCAAAATACTCGTCGACCGAACTATCCCTGATAGAAGAAGATTATCAGGATGACCTACAAAACTAGACTGATACATGGCATCCTGCCGCATAGTAATAGCCTTAATTTTAACGATTGGATTGTTTCTCTGAGGACCATAAGTACCAGGATATTCACCAAATGGAGCCTCTAACTTACGCTCATGAGGGGGGATTTCACATTCCAATACAATCTCGGCATGAGCTGGAACTTCTAAATCCAGAGTCTTACATTTAACCATTTCCAACGGCTCTCCTAAAATTCCTCCTACCACATCAAGCTCATTTGTTTCTAAAGAAGTAAAAGAAAGACATCCCAGATAGAAAGCTGGATGATGACCAATAACCACTGCCACAGGAGTAGGTTGATCTCTCTCCTCGTGTATCTTCCAAATATAGTGTCCGTGAGCGGTTTCAGAAATTTGAACCCCAAGAGAGTTCCGATCGTGAACCATTAATCTATAAATTCCGGCATTTAAAACACCGGTATCGGGGTCTGGCATAATCGACATCCCACAAGTAATATAGCGACCAGCATCCAACTCGTGGTAGTTGAGAATGGGAAGTTTTCTAATATCGATATCCTCCCCAGTCATCACGACTTCCTGCACCGGACCTTCTGGAACTAAGATCGGTTCGGTTTCTTGCTCCTCACGCCTTCCATACTCTTTTAAAAATTCCGTAACATTTGCATCTTTTAAACCAATCGCACGAAAATGCCTACGCTCGTCAGCATGAACATTAGTTACTACGGAGTGATTGCTTCCCTTTACATTTTCAAAAATAACAACTGGGAATTGCTGCTCTTTTTCAAGCTTGTCTAATACAGCTGTCACTTCAATATTAGGATCCACCTCTCTGCTTACTCTAATTACTTGTTCAGGAGAATCCTGTTCCAAGTCCTGTAAAAAGGTTCTTAGACTTGGACTTTCTCCGCTACCTTTCATCATCTACTTTCTCTCTCTTTCAGAATGCTCTACTGATGGCAGGATATCGTAATAAAAAGGTGAAAAATACTCAATGCTGCAACTGAAACAACCCCAATTAAAAAATTTGAAAAATACGGCTAAACTTGTACGAAGAACTAGTATCTTAGGTAGAAATCCAATTTAAACCCTGAACACAACACTACGAAGGGAACCCTACTTAACTTCCTCTTCAGTTAGCACACCTCTAACTCTAAGAAGCATACCCGCACAAAGTTTATCGAAAAAAAGACAGCTGTTACTTAGGCCAACCTGGAATATAATCTGCCAAATTGATCTTGTCTGATCCAGGAACTTTAATCTCTTCGGGGTAGTTGGACTTACGCGTAGCATCAATACCTAATTTAGTGACTACATGCGACCCTCCGGCTGGATCGTAGGAAGCCGGATCCAGAGGTGATCCCTTGGCAAAGGTACAGACAAAAGTGTCTGTGTCCCATCGAACACGGGTAGCAATAGCATGTAAGACTTCGGCATCATTTAGAACATTGACATCTTCATCCACCACAATTACATACTTGAGAAATGTATCTGCTGCAAAAGCAGCCATACAAGCATTTTTAGGTTCACCCTCAATAACTTTATCAATTGCAACATAACAAATAAATCGACACCGGCCTGAAGTGGGCATATGGACTGCTTTAACCTTGGGTGATGCTAATTTAACTGTCCTAGCAATACTGGTTGATCGAACAATGCCCGCCAACAGTAAATTATCTGGATGACCTACAAAACTCGACTGATACATGGCATCTTTCCGCATGGTGATGGCTTTTACTTTTACAACCGGATTGTTTCGCTGGGGACCATAGGTGCCTGGATACTCTCCAAAAGGAGCCTCTAACTTACGTTCGTGCGGCAAAATTTCGCACTCCAACACCATCTCAGCATGAGCTGGAACTTCCAAATCCAACGTCTTGCATTTGACCATTTCCAATGGCTCGCCCAGGATACCTCCTACCACGTTTAATTCGTCTGTCTCCAGTGAAGTAAAAGAAAGAGCTCCTAGATAGAAAGCCGGATGGTGACCAATCACAACAGCCATGGGACAGGGCTGATCCCTTTTCTCATGAGCCTTCATTATGTAATGCCCATGAGCAGTTTCGGAAATTTGAGTACCAAAAGAAGTCTTATCGTGAATCATTAAGCGATATATACCGGCGTTCAACACCTCAGTGTCAGGATCCCGCATGATTGACATTCCACAGGTGACATAACGTCCTGCATCTAACTCGTGATACGTTAAGAGAGGTAACTTTGTGACATCAATATCATCTCCAGTAATCACCACCTCTTGAACCGGACCTTCTGAAACCGTAACAGGAGGAATTTCCTGCATCTCACGATCTCCATACTCCTTTAAAAATGCCTTAACTCCTCCACTATTCACACCAATGGCACGGAAAAGTCGCTCAGCATCAGCATGTACATTCGTAACAACAGGGTGCTCACAACCCTTTATATTTTCGAAAATAACAACAGGAAATTTCTGCTCTTTCTCTAATTTGTCAAGTACTGCTGTCACCTCAAAATAGTGATCAACTTCTTTGCTAATTCGAACTATTTGCTCGGGAGAGTCCTTCTCCAAATCGCGCAAAAACGTCCGTAAACTCGGGCTCTCTCCATTACTTTTTGTCATCTATTCTCTCCCTTTTCAGAGTGCTTATTAGTGGCAGAGTACTGTAGCAAATGGATGAAAAGTGGTCAACTTTCTTCAAACTGCTCTACCAATTACCTTCAGCAACAAACAAAATTAATCTGAAATTTGTGGCCATCGTTCCACTACAACCTTGGTTTGAGTATAAAACTCTACTCCATGGGGACCTTGCGCATGGAGATCTCCAAAAAAACTATCCTTCCAACCACTGAAAGGGAAAAAAGCCATAGGGGCAGCCACTCCAATATTAATACCAATGTTTCCAGCAGCAGCTTCATAGCGAAACTGTCTTGCAGCTCCTCCACTGCTGGTAAAAAGACAGGCCATATTACCGTAATTATTCTGATTTATTACCGAGATAGCATCATTAATACTCTCGGCACGAAGAATACTGAGCACAGGACCAAAAATCTCAGTGCGGGCAATTTCACTACCAACATCCACATCTTCCAAAATAGAAGGAAAAACAAAATAACCGTCCTGGTGCCCTTTAACCACTTGGCCCCGGCCATCCAATCTTAGCTTAGCTCCTTCCCTACAACCGGCGTCAACTAGACTTTCAATCCGTCCTTTACTCTCCGAAGTAATTACTGGTCCCATATGAATCCCTTCATCTAGACCATACCCAACTCGAAGGTTAGAGGCAGACTCCGTAATTGATTCAGTGAACGGCTTTCCAGCCTCTCCTACTGCAATTGCTAATGATGCAGCTAAGCACCGCTGCCCTGCACAACCAAAAGCACTTTCTGTCACTATCCTTGTAGTTTCTTCTAGATCAGCGTCAGGCATAATAATAACCACATTTTTCGCACCACCTTGACACTGCGCTCGCTTCCCATTGGCGGTGGCACGAGCGTATACATATCGAGCTATTGGTGTTGATCCAACAAAAGAGATCGCCTTAATATCTGGATGATCTAATAACGCATCTACACTCTCCTTGTCTCCGTGGACCAATTGAGCCACACCTTTTGGTAAACCAGTCTCCTCAACCAATTCAAATAGCTTTGCACTGGTCATCGGGACTTTTTCACTCGGCTTGAGAATAAAACAATTTCCACAAGCAATGGCATACGGCAAAAACCAAAGAGGGATCATCCCCGGAAAATTAAAAGGAGTAATAGCTGCCACTACACCTAGTGGCTGTCGAATCATATACTCATCAATACCCTGTGCAATATCCTCGTTGTTGCTACCTTGAATCAAACTTGGTATTCCACATGCCACTTCAACGTTTTCTATACCTCGACGAAGTTCCCCTAAAGCCTCTTGATAAGTTTTTCCGCATTCATTAGTTAAAATACGGGACATCTCTTCCAGGTTTTCTTCCAGCAAGTTCTTAAGTTTAAATAGATATTGAACACGCTCACCCGCCGGAGTCCTACGCCAATCTTCAAAAGCTTTAACAGCATGATCAGTGGCTTCATCAATTTTGGAAGATGCCGACAGAGGCACTTGAGCAATAACCTCTGCTGTTGCAGGATTAATCACCGACAGGTTATCTTCCGAACCGGAAGGCTGCCAGTCACCATTTATGTAATTCATTAGTTGCGAAGCATTAGTTGTCATCATCAATCCTTACAGTACTATTGAAATAATTCCCGGACGAGTTCACTTGATAGTCTTACCATGCCAAAATACTACAGCTCTATAAACCAATCAAGACAGAGCAAGTTGCTTACAATGTTTCACTAAAAAACTCTTCCAAACGAGCTAAACCCCTCTCCAATATTTCATCAGGTAATGCATAGGAGATACGCATGCCATGGGGATCACCGAAAGCTTCACCCGGCACCAGTGCTACTTTCTTGTCTTCGAGTAATAGCTGGGCCAAATGACTTCCATTTTTAATAGTCTGATCTTTGTAGGTTCGTCCAAAAAACTCAGAGACGTCTGGAAAAACATAAAAACCACCGCCTGGACAAGGACAATCGATGCCTTCTATCCTATTCATGCTTTCCATCACTTTATTCCGTTTTCGCTCAAAATTTTGACATTGCTCATCAACAAATTTTTGGGACCCAGAAAAAGCTTCTGCTGCTGCTGCCATAGCCACCGAAGAAATATGAGTGCAGGAAGTAGTATTTAAATTAATAATTGCTTTAATAACTGACTCCGGTCCTGCTGCCATACCAACACGCCAACCAGGCATGCCGTAACTTTTGGAAATACTATGAACAATAATAATTCGTTTTCTTAAAACTGGATTTGTTTTAAGTAAATGGTGAAAGCTCTTCCCATCAAAAAGAATCCTATAATAGATGTCATCAGAAATAATCCAAAGATCATGCTCTTCAAGAACATCACCCAGAGCTTGCACCTCGTTCTCGCTATAAACCATACCAGTTGGATTGGATGGATTATTGAACAGTAACACCCGAGTCTTTGAACTGATGGAGTCACGTAGTTGTTTCGGAGTTATTTTATAGTTCTGAGAAGCTGAACTAGCCAAAAAGATAGGTTTTCCACCCAGTAATTTGATTTGATCTGGATAGGTGGTCCAGTAGGGAGTCGGAATAAGAACCTCATCATCTTTGTTGAGAATGGCAAGCATGGCGTTAAAAAGAATATGTTTGCCTCCCAGACCACTAACGATCTCCTCCTCTGCATAACTGAAGCCATCTTCTTTCATCCGTAAACGAAACGCTTGTACTAACTCCCTAGTTCCGCGACCAGGCAAGTAAGTGCCCTGGTCGTGATCAATATCTTCATGAGCTGCCTTATACACCCGATCGGGAGGAAGAAAATTGGGCACTCCAATTGAAAAATTAATAATTTTCTTTCCCTGTTCCTTAAGTTCTCTTACTTTTTGAGCCACCGCATCAATAGCACTTCCTTTGACCTTCCCCATACGGCTTGCTAATTCGGGCATGATGTCATTTCCTCTTATTCATTAACCAAAGACCCTCTTCAAGAACCGCAATTGTACGGCCCGATGGAAAACAATGATATCTTACTGCACCTTTGGTCTGCTGACCAAAAGTGTTAATCAAACCAATTCTCTGAATCTATCCTCCACATTTTAAACTCAACAGAATTAACCCTCTCTTCATGTTTTGCTATAATATGAGAGCTTTACGATCCCCTTTTTACCGTAAACGAAGTATTTTTTGAGGAGTACAATATGTCCAAGCCATTAGAGCCGCGCTTACCTGAAGATTTGTTCGCTCTTCTGAGAACTATGGAATCTCAAGAGGAAGGCAAGAAAGTAATTCTTTTCACTACAGTCGACAATGATGGTTGGCCACGTCACGGAATGCTAAGTCGTTTTGAATTGGTGGCAAAAAGTCGAGAGCTCCTCTTGATGCTTCTTTACAAATCTAGTCAAGGCACGACAAATCTCCAAAAAACAGGACAGGTTTGTTTAACAATAATTGATCCTGATATGAGCTATTATTGTTGCTGCAACTCCCGGCCAATTCCTTCAATTTCAGAAGCACCTAACGAAGTGCTATTCGAACTCACTGTAGAACGAGTTTTAGAGGACTCTCTTCCTACAGCTAAAATCATTTCAGGAATTGCCTTTGATGGATACGATCCAGGCATGACAAGAGAAAACCGGGAACAAGTGTTTGAAAAGCTTTTATCTATGTAATAAACAAAAAACTGTCTAAGTCTGGATTACAATACATTTTTTATTTTTCCATAATATGGTGAACACATGAGAACCAATAAAACCAAGAAAAAGTTAAGCTCAGACCAAGCAGTTTTTGGCTGCTTCCTACGATATCCTAGTGCAGCCTTAGTTGAAGTTTTGGGTTACCAAGACTGGGACTTCATCGTATTTGACGGTGAACATGGAATGGTTGACCCCTCTGACTGCGAAAACATGGTACGAGCAGCAGAACTGCAAGATGTGACACCCATTGTTCGAGTAACCACCAACTCCCCTCCTGTTATTCTTCGCTATATGGACACCGGAGCTCAGGGCCTACATATACCTTGGATCAATTCACGCCTAGAAGCAGAACAAGCTGTTAAATCCGTTAAATATGAACCTCTTGGAATAAGAGGATTGGCCAGTTCGAGAGCCGCTGACTATGGACAAGCAATCTCATTTGGCGAGTATGTAAATAAAGCAAATAAAGAAACATTGGTTGTGATCCACATAGAAACAGCTGAGGCAGTTGAACAATTACCTGAAATCTTGACAGTTGAAGGCTTAGACGTCATCTTCATCGGACCTACCGACCTGTCGCATTCTTTAGGCGTACCCGGACAAACCGACCATCCCATAGTAAAAACAGCCATGGAAAAAATCACTGAAGCCGTATCCGAAACTGACCTAGATCTTGGCATTATGGTCTCTGACGCCCAAGCGGCTCAAGAGTGGCGTGAAAGGGGCGCGCGTTATATTACAGTAACCTTTGAATCCATGTTGAATCCTGGTGTACGTCAATTTTTTTCTTCGGTTTGCCAATGACAAAGAACCTATAACAAAGGACGTATTCGAACACCCAAGTTTGTTAGTAAGCTGGTTGTTTGATTACAAATTATTTCGAACTTTGACTATTGAATTTTTAATATTTTCATTCTACATTAACTCGCTTTCACGCACATGTATCACGTAGGCGTAGACATTGGCGGAACGTTCACTGACCTACTTATGTTGGGCGCAGATGGACGAGCTGTTATTAAAAAAACTCTGAGTACTCCAAAAGACCCTAGTCTGGCGGTAGAAACAGCACTTCGCCAAGCACTAAAAGAGGGTATAGCTAATCCAGGAGAACGAGCAGAACTAATTCACGGCACCACTCTCGTAACAAACGCCTTAATCGAACGTAAGGGCGCACTTACAGCACTACTTACCACAACAGGTTTTCGTGATGCCCTGGAAATTGGTCGCGAACATCGTTACGAACTATACGATCTAAATCTTGACCTTCCTAAACCCCTCATTCCTCGCCATCTACGTTTTGATGTGCCAGAACGAATGGCATCGGATGGAAGTGTTTTACAGCCTTTAGACGAAGACTTCTTGCGCCATCTAGTTAGCGAATTAAAAAACAAGGGGATCCAAGCTATTGCGGTCTGTTATTTGCATAGCTATCGGAATCCCAAACACGAAGAAAAAACAGCAGAGATTATTGCTGAAATAGCTCCAGAAATTCGTGTTTCACTGAGTTGCCAAGTAGATTCAGAAATTCGTGAATTCCAACGCACGAGCACCACAGTTGCTAATGTCTACGTACAGAAATTAGTTTCTAATTATCTGTCTGAACTTCAAAACCGTCTCAATCACCTAGACTTCACTGGATCTTTTTTTATCATGCTTTCAAGTGGTGCTATTGCCACTGCTGAAACCTCAGCTCGCTTCCCCGTTCGCATGCTGGAATCAGGTCCGGCAGCTGGCGCTCTTGCAGCAGCTCACGCCGGTTCTAAATCAGGATTTTCTGACTTGCTTTCTTTTGACATGGGAGGAACTACTGCCAAGCTGTGTGCTATAGAAGGAGGCCAGCCCTTCAAGGTCCACGAATTCGAAGTAGATAGGATCTATCGCTTCAAACGTGGTAGTGGGTTACCTATCAAAATCCCCGTCATTGACATGATTGAAATTGGCGCTGGAGGGGGGAGCATTGCGCACGTAGATTCACTGGGTTTATTAAAGGTTGGCCCCGAAAGTGCTGGTGCCGACCCGGGACCTGCTTGCTACGGCAAGGGAAATCAAGAGCCTACCGTTACTGATGCCGATCTAGTCTTAGGATACTTGGATCCAAATTATTTCTTGGGCGGGAAAATGGAATTGGATTTAGATGCGGCCAAACAGGCCTTGTCAAAACTTGCCAAACCATTAAAGCTTAGTGTTGAAGAAACGGCTTGGGGAATTCATCAAGTAGCTAATGAAAATATGGCAAATGCAGCTCGCGTTCATTTAGGAGAACGCGGTAAAGATCCTCGTCAAATGCCCCTATTTGCTTTTGGAGGTGCAGGACCAGTACATGGCTACCGAGTAGCAGAAATCCTCTCCCTGCCAGCCTTAGTTTCTCCACTAGGTGCAGGAGTAGGTTCTACCTTTGGACTACTAGTAGCGCCTCTTGCCTTTGATTTTGTACGCAGCTCTTATAGTGGGCTGGACCAAATGAATTGGAAACAAGCTAATGTCCTCCTAGATGAGATGTCCCAGGAAGGTCAGTCAATACTAAAAAAATCAGGGGTTTCCACTTCTGAAATTTCCTACCAACGCAGCGCTGAAATTCGCTATGTTGGACAGGGCCACGAAGTCTCCGTACCACTTCCAAATGGAATTTTAAATGAAGAACAAGTTTCCCAAATAAAGACCTCCTTTGAAGATGTTTATGGAAAGCTATATGGACGGAAAGGACCTGATGTTCCTTTAGAAGTAATTAACTGGCGTGTAGTAGCCAGCGGACCTAGTCCAGAAAGAAACTTCCAACTTCCAAAGTACACTTCTAAAGATCAGGGGATATTAAAAGGCACACGAATGGCTTATTTTCCCGAAGAGGGTCGTTATTTAGAAACAAACGTCTACGATCGTTATGCCTTGGAACCCGGAACTATTCTAGAAGGTCCAGCTATTATCGAAGAACGTGAATCTACACTGATTATAGGATCCAAAGCCCACTGTCGAATTGACCAGTGGCTGAACGTAATCGCGGAATTAAAAAATGACTAAAACAACTGTAGATCCTATTACTCTAGAAGTCATTTGGAACCGTCTACTCTCAGTAGCTGATGAGCAACAAGGAGCGCTAATGCGTACTGCCTTTAGTACTATCGTACGAGAGAGCCAAGACTTGGCCTGTGGAGTATTCGATCGTAAGGGACGTATGATCGCCCAGTCAGTTAGTGGAACCCCAGGTCACATAAACGCCATGGCTACTTCGATGGGTCACTTTCTCAAAGCATATCCAGCTGAAAAGTTAACACCAGGGGACGTCCTCATCACAAACGACCCTTGGATGACGGCTGGTCAAATCAATGACATTACTATTACAACGCCTATTTTCAAAAACAAACGGATGGTAGCGCTATTTGCTAATACTTGTCACGCAGCAGACATCGGTGGTCGTATTCTATCAGCCGAAGCTAGTGAAGTATTTGAAGAAGGTTTACGCCTCCCCATAATGAAATTATTCACCGGTGGTATTCCTAACGAAAACCTATTACAAATAGTAAGAGCTAACGTTCGACAACCCGACGAAGTGGTGGGAGATTTATATGCACAAACCGCCTGCAACGATGTAGGAGGTCGAGCCCTTCTGAAAATGATGGAAGAATTCAAACTCGACACACTCGATTCGGTAGCAAAAGAAATTATTAATCGCTCCGAAACAGCTGTCCGCGCTCACATTCAAAAACTTCCCGATGGAAAATATGAGAGTGAGACCTGGAGCGACGGATTTGAAGAACCCATTATTATTCGTTGTTCCGTCCGTATAGTTGATGACGAAATCGAAATTGATTTTTCTGGTTCTTCCCCCGAAAGCACTCGAGGAATTAACGTGGTTCTTAATTACACTCACGCATACGCAAGTTTTGCAGTAAAAGCAGCAATCTACCCCAATGTTCCACACAACGAAGGCAGCTTCCGTCCAGTTCGAGTTTCCGCCCCTGCCGGCAGTATTTTGAATGCTCTGGATCCGGCCCCTGTGGCCAGCCGTCAGGCCGTTGGACATTTTGTTCCCAGCGCTATTTTTTCAGCACTAGCCAACACTCTTCCTGATCAACTAATGGCCCCTAGCGCCGATCCAATCTGGCTAAGTGTCTGGAGAGGTTCAAAACCATCTTTCATCCAAACTATTTTTCAAGTAGGGGGTACTGGAGCCCGACCTGCTAAAGATGGCCTAAATGCTATTGGATTTCCAAGTGGAGTAGCAGGGGTACCAGCTGAAATAATCGAAAGTGTATCTCCTCTGGTCATGCAAAAACGACAATTGCGACCTAATTCTGGAGGTCCTGGTACTTGGCGGGGAGGTTTAGGACAACTTACCCAATTCACTAATCGTAGCGACGGTCCCTGGAGTGCTAGCTGTATCGTGGATCGAACTAAATATGCTGCACCCGGTCTCCAAAAAGGAAAACCAGGAGCGATCGGAGAATTTATTTTGGATAATGGAGAACGTCCAAATCCAAAACAACAAACTCAATTCGAAACTCATCAAAATGTTCATCTAAACACCCCAGGAGGGGGTGGTTATGGAGATCCACTACTTCGAAACCCTGAACTAGTACGACAAGATGTTATTGAAGGTTATATTACTCTAGAAAATGCCAAAGAAGACTACGGAGTAGTTATTCGCTTTACGGGTAAAGAAGAAGAGTTGGTTCGTTTGCCCCACCAGTGGGTAATTGACAAAGAAAAAACTCAAAAATTACGCAGTTCCCGTTCTAAATTAAAATAATTTTGACATGAATAGCCAATCTATAATGACGGAGAGAAAATCATGAAACTGGCAAAACGTGTGGCCATCGTGACCGGTGGGGCTACTGGCATTGGTCGAGCAACTGCACTTGCACTGGCTCGATCGAAAATTGCTGGAGTAGTCATCAATTACCGATCAGCCAAAGATCAGGCTGAAGAGCTGGCTGAAGAAATTAGCCAGTTAGGTGCTGAACCCCTTTGTATTTACGCTGACATAACCAACGACAAAGAGGTACGTGCCATGATTGAACAGGCTGGAAATCATTTTGGCCGCCTGGATGTGCTAATCAACAACGCAGGTATTACTCACTGGGTACCCTTCTCTGACTTAGAATCTTTGACCGATGAAATTTGGGATCAGATTCTAGATGTTAACGTAAAGGGTGCCTTTCGCTGTGTTCGAGCTGCTGCTCCGTTTATCTCCAAACATGAAGGAATGATTATTAATGTTTCATCGGTCTCAGGTATCTTAGCGGCCAGCACTTCTTCATCACTCGCCTATGGCACAGCCAAGGCAGCCCTCATTTATATGACGCGTGGTTTAGCCGTGGCACTAGCCCCAAAAATACGTGTTAATGCAGTGGCCCCAGCCTTCACTGACACCCAATGGATGAGAACTCATTTTGGCGCAGATTATGAAAAGGTTATTGCCAAAGCCTCCGAAGCCTATCCCCTAGAACGAGTAGCGAAACCTGTAGAAGTAGCAGAAGCTATAGTCGGTCTGATTACTGGGGGTGATTTTGTGACCGGACAAACTTTAATCATTGATGGAGGATTAGGACTAAGCTAAGTTGTCTGACAGTTTAAAGTGGTGAACTCTCAAAAATCCCGTTTGCAGGCCGCCGTGTTCAGAGTGTATAACAGTTGAAGCAACATATATTTTGCAGATTAAGGTGCAGGGAACAAAACAAAGGGAAACCGATTAGCTAAGCGAAGGAAAATACTATGGGCTTAAGAAATTTTGATTATCTGGAACCCAATTCGGTTAAAGAGGCCTGTGAAGTCCTCTCCGGATATCCAGAAGAAGCGCGTATCTACGCCGGGGGTACTTCCCTGCTACTACTGATGAAGCAAGGAATTGTCCGACCAACCTACCTTGTTAACATCAAAAAACTTCCAGGTCTTCGTTATATCGAAGACGACGGAAAAACTCTTCACATTGGATCTCTAACTACTCATCACGATCTAGAAATTTCCTCTACCATCGAAAAACGTGTTCCCATGATTACAGAAATAGAACCGGAAGTTGCCAATATTCGAGTCCGAAGTACAGGCACAATTGGAGGCAACATAGGATTTGCGGAACCTCTCACTGATCTTCCTCCAATCCTAATTGCATTAGATTCAAGAGCTAAGGTTCACGATGGAAAAGAAGAACGAGTAATGCCACTGGCAGATATTTTCGTGGGTTACTATGAAACATGCTTGGAACCTCACGAACTAATCACAGAAATACAAACTGATCATCCCCCATCCAACCTAGGACTTAAATATCTACGTTTTTCTGCTGGATCGGATAAACCGGCGGTTGGAAGTGCGGCAGCGATCACACTTGATTCGGATAAAAAAACCTGTGCAGATGCTCGATTAGTACTAGGTTGTGTGGCTCCTACTCCCTTAAGAGTTCCTGAAGCAGAAGAATTACTAAAAGGAAAAGAGTACAGTGAATCTGTAGCTGAAGAGGCTGCAGAAATCGCCTCCAAGGCATGTTCCCCCTTGGCTGACATTCGTGGATCAGAAGAATACAAAAGAGCAATAGTTAAAGTCCTGAGCAGAAAAGCAATTCAAGAAGCATTCAGCAGAGCCAACGGTAAAATTTAGTACAGGGGTATTTTAAATGAATAAAACGATTGCAATTAAGGTCAATGGAGTCGACCACGAAGTGACTATAGCTCCTCGAGTTACCCTCATAGAAGTTTTACGCGATCACCTCCATTTGACTGGAACCAAACTGGGCTGCGATCAAGAGGTTTGCGGCGCTTGTACAGTTTTACTGGACGATCTACCAGTTAGCTCTTGTTCAGTCCTAGGAGTTGATGCAGATGGTTGCCAAATCCTAACAATAGAAGGATTAGCAACCAACGGTAACCTTCATCCCATTCAACAAGCATTCATTGACAAGGGAGCTTTCCAGTGTGCCTTTTGCACTCCAGGAATGATCATGGCAGTCAAAGCACTTCAAGATCAGCTTTCCAACCCTAGCGAAGAACGTGTTCGACATTTCTTGGCTGGCAATATTTGTCGCTGTGGCTGTCATATGGAGATTCTCGAAGTAGTGCGATCACTGTCTTCATCCTAGGAATTCCTCGAGGAGTGAAATGAAAACAAAATCTGCTATTGGACAATCTATCCCCAGACTAGAAAGTGAAGATAAAGTCACTGGTCGCCTGCCCTATTTAGAAGATATGAAAATGGGGGAAATGCTCCATGGAAAAATTTTGCGCAGCAGCTATCCTCACGCCAAAATTCAACGTGTCGATGCCTCTAAAGCTGAAAAGTTGCCCGGTGTATTAGCTGTTCTTACACGGGACGATATTATTGATAACCCTCGATATCATTCCAGTTATGGTCCTGTACTCAAGGACCAAACAATCGTTGCAATCGACAAAGTGCGTTTTGTTGGAGACCCAATAGCAGCAGTCGCTGCCATACGACCTGAAATTGCAGAAGAAGCTCTAGAACTAATCGAAGTCGACTATGAAGAATTACCAACCGTCATGAATGCTGATGAAGCTCTGGCCGAAGGAGCTGTTTTACTTCACGAAAAAGTTGAATTTCCAGAACAAGGATTTGCAGATTTAGCTGACGTTAAGCCAATAGAAGGAACCAACATCTGTACCCAATTTCGTATGGAAAAAGGTGATATAGAAAAGGGATTTGCCGAATCGGATCATGTTTTCGAAGATGTGTTCACCTGTGCAGCAACTCAGCACGCTACTATGGAGTCATTTACATCCATTGCTCAATTTGAAGATACAGGAAAACTAACAATCTGGTCCACCACTCAAAATCCCTTTGTAGTACGAGAACAAATGGCAGAAATTTTCAAGCTCCCCATTGCTAAGGTTAGAGTTATTTCTCCTTTTATAGGTGGTGGATACGGATCAAAGCTTTATCCAAAACTAGAACCAATAGCAGCGGCATTGGCAACTAAGGCAAACCGACCTGTTGGAATCACCTTGACACGAGAAGAAGTCTTTCAAACCATCACTAAACATGGTGCTAAAATTTATTTGAAAACAGGTGTCAAAAATGATGGAACCATAATGGCTCGTCACTGTCGAATCCACTTTGAAACAGGTGCTTACGCTGACATTGGTCCCCGAGTAGCCAAGAAGGGTGGCTTCACTGCTGCTGGTCCTCATAAACTCCCCCATGTCAAAATTGAATCTAATGCTATCTATACCAACACAGTTCCAGCTGGAGCTTTCCGTGGATTTGGAGTTTCCCAAACCGCTTGGGCTCACGAATCCCAAATGAGCATGATTGCTAAATCTCTAGATATAGATCCACTAGACTTCACCCTAGCAAATTTAGTGGAACAAGGTAGTGAATTTGCAACAGGTGAACATCTTAGTAGCGTTCATGTAAAAGAGTGTGTAAAAAAAGTGGCCGAAGCTATTAAGTGGGAAGAAAAATCTCTTCCAGAGAATCCCACCAAAATCCGAGGCAAAGGTCTAGGTTGTCACATTAAAGCGACTATCACCCCTTCTCTTTCCATGGCTTCGATTCGTCTTAATGAGGATGGCAGCGCAACGGTCTACATGGGTACTGTTGAAATTGGACAGGGTTCCGATACAGTCATGGCACAAATTGCCAGTGAAGAACTAGCTATTCCGATTGATCAAATCTTTGTTCTACACTCCGATACTGACATCGTTCCATATGAACTTTCTACCAACTCTAGTCGGTCCACTTTTCATGTGGGTCGTGCCGTACAACTGGCAGCTCAAGATATTAAACATCAACTTGCATGTATTGCAGGTCCCATGCTTTTCGAAACTAGTCCAGAAGATATTCTCTTTGAAAATCAAACGGTCAGACCCAAGAATGCAGAATCATCTGAAGCTATCAGCTATCAGGATCTTCTAACAAAACACTTTGGGATAAAGGGAGCAAACCTGGTAGGTCTTGGGAAGGTGAAAACTAGTCTAAAGAATTCCAAAGGAGAACTACAATCATCTTCTTTCTGGGATGTCGGAGCTGTAGCAGCAGATGTTGAGGTGGACATTGAAACCGGATCAGTTCGCATTGTACGCCTTGCTGCAGCTGTAGATGCTGGAAAAGCTTTAAATCCGGAAGCCTGCGATCAACAAGTGAGAGGTGCAGCCATTAGCGGTATTGGTCAAGCCCTCTTGGAAGAACTTGTCTATCAAGAAGGTTTGCCTATTAATCCTAATTTTTTAGATTACAACCTCCCCAGATTTCTAGATGTTCCAGAAGAAATTATTCCTATTTTGGTCGAGGAACCTCATCCTGATGGTCCTTACGGGGCAATGGGTGTGGGGGAAGCTTCCCTTATACCGACTGCACCGGCTATTGCCAATGCAATTCAAGATGCCATAGGTGTTAGAGTAAAGGATATGCCTGTTACTCCTGAAAGAGTTTTTAAGGAAATCCAAAAAAGTCAGAACTCAGAATAAAGAAAGAGGACTAGAATGAGTGTACAACTAGAAATTCCGCTCTATCAGACCCACCTAGATCTAATTGATGAAGTCGTAAAATCAGGAACCCATGGTAATACCAGAGAAGAAGTTTTGCGTAGTGCAGTTCTTGAACATTCTTCATATTTACTGAGTGGGGGAACCCCGCATGATCCGGCTCCCTGGAATAATATCAGCATTAAAAGGCCCCACTACGGAAAATCTAAATTTGAACAAATTTTGGAACCTGGTGAAGGTAAAGCAATACCTTTACTCCGTGGAGAGGTTCTACATATGACTCAATTGGTTGGAGGCCAATGCATCGACTTTAACGGTTATAATCTACATGATTACAAAGAATGGTTAGACTGTGGTTTCAACCGACAACGAGGGATAGTAAGTGGCCCTGGCACAGTTGTCTGGAGTGGATCCCCACGAGGTAGGCCCATGTACGTTATTTTGGGAGCCTCTGAAAGTCTAGACCAATATTACCAAGGACACCGATGTAACGGAATAATTCTGGAGCGAGAATATGGCTTTGCTCATCACAGTAGTTGCCAATGTGCCTTTGCTGAGTCAATTCGTGAATATAACCTGACCGAAGATGACGTGCACGATTCTTATAATCTATGGATGAATACTTATCTCGACGACAAAGGAAGAAGAATCTACGCCTGGAATCGTGCTCAAAAAGATGACTTTGTAGATCTACTTTCAGTTTTCGATACTCTGTCAGTACCAGTCTGCTGTCCCAGCGAACTGAATGCTTGCAACAATTACGATCCTCATCCAGTAAAAGTAGAAGTAATGGAAGCAACCCCCGCTACCTTAGAAATGGTGGACCTCGTTGAAAAAGAATGGGGACAACTAAAAATGCAGCGTGAGCCTAAAGACTTTAAAGTTCAAACTGTCTTAGGTGAGAGACAGTTGGCTAAAAACTCCGAATATCAAGCTGAATTTCGGCCTTTACCAGAAAAACATACCCTGAAAATTGAAATTTCTGAGGAAGAAAAAACTGTATTAGAAGGTTTGGTCCAAGAAGGCAACTATGCACCTACGGATGCACTAGCTATGCTAGTAGCGTTTATTCGTTGGTACGATCGTAATCGTATGAAGCGTCGTTACATGCGTCTTGATTTTCAAGATTAGCTAATTCAGAAAAGGACAGCCCTCGATATGTTTACCTCGGGGCCCCACATTGCAGTTCTTCACAACTAACCATGTTGTTTGTGAGGAAAACCACATTTAAAAAAATATGTCCCTGTATCCTCCTAATATTGACTTTGGGATGCGAACAGGACCTCAAATACAAACCACTTAAAGAAAAATTTCCGCAACCGGTAACAGTGCGTCTTGATTGGCTCATTACAGGACACTCCCTTCCTCTGGTAGTAGCAAAAGAAAAAGGATTTTATAACCAATATGGTATTAATGTAGCTCTCTCTGAAGGCAGAGGTGATTTACTTACCTGCGAACTAGTTAGTAATGGTCAGGAAACTATTGGACTGGCAGATGCTTCAACTGGAGCGTTAGCCATCTCAAAAGGTGCTGCCATTAAGTACATAGCTGTCTTTGTTCAAAAAACTCCTTCTAGCATCATCTTTTATCCAGAAAAAAAGATAAAAACCCCTGAAGATCTCAAAGGCAAAAGAGGCGGCGTCAGCTCAGCAGGCGCTACAACTGTATTACTCAAGGCTGTTCTGGAGCAACATAATATTAGTGCAAATCAACTCAGTTTGACCACCATGGCACCCCGTTCAAAACGAGCCGCTCTTTTGGGGAAAAAAGTTGATTATATTAATGGTTATATCTCTGGAGATTATTTATCAGTAGTACTAAAATCTCCTAATCTCCAAGCAATTCCCTATCATACCTGGGGTATCAATGCGTTAAGCATAGGGTTAATAGTTCACCCAGACACCATAGAAAAATATCCTGATCTAATACAAAACTTTGTAACCGCCACAATAAAAGGCTGGCACTACACTTTGGATCATCCAAGAGAAGCTAGTTCCATTGGCATAAGCCATTTCCCCATGACTAATAAGGATGTACTAGAACAAGGGATTGAGGCTAACCGATCGCTTCTACACACACTTAATAGTCAAGGAAAGCCACTGGGATGGATGGCCAGAGATGATTGGAAACAAACAGTTCAATTGATGTATCAGTACGGAGGATCTGATCCACCTTTAGAACTAGACCGTTATTTTACCAACCGTTTTGTGGAAGGAAAACAATAGTCTGATGAAAAATATTGCCCCTCAAAAACACACAACCCGTCCCTCATTAATCGAAATAGAAAATGTCTCAAAAATTTTTAAAACTCGAAAAAGTCATGTTCATGCTGTTGACAACGTATCTCTAAATGTCGAGCAGGAAGAATTCCTTTCCATTGTAGGCCCCAGCGGTTGTGGAAAAAGCACTCTTCTCAAAATGATTGCTGGCCTTATTCCTACAACTAATGGGGTCATACGAATGTCTGGAAGTATCGTGAAAGGACCACGTACCGATCTAGGCATTGTATTCCAACGAGACCTACTTTTAGACTGGAAAAACATTCTGGATAATGTACTGGTACAAGCTGCCTTTCGTGGACTATCAATCAATGATTATCGTCCACGGGCACAAGCACTATTAGAATTAGTAGGGCTAACTGGATTTGAAAATCAGTTTCCCTTTGAATTATCGGGTGGAATGCGGCAACGAGTTAGTTTGTGCCGTGCCTTGCTACATAATCCCAAGCTCCTATTAATGGATGAACCCTTTGGATCCTTAGATGCTCTCACTCGGGAACAATTAAATCTAGACTTACAGCGCATCTGGCAACAAGATAAAAAAACCGTAGTTTTTGTCACTCACAGCATCACAGAAGCCGTATTTCTTGGAGATCAAGTTGTAATAATGGGACCCCGTCCAGGGCAAATTATTAATAGCCTACCTATAAACCTCTCACGACCACGCCGTCTTGGTGTACGAGAAACCAGCCTATTTGCAGAATATGTCCATCAAATTCGTCAAATTTTTCGCGATATGGGGTTTCTACAAGACTAAATTGAATGTTACTCAATTTGGCAATTAAAAAGGAGAATAATGGTAAGCACTCAAACATCAGAAACTACACTGGACAAAAAATCAGAGGAATCTTTCATAAAAAACCTTTTGGATAGGTATGGCTATGCCACACTCGTATTGTTGGCACTAATACTAATTTGGGAAATTGGCGCTCTAGTTACTCATCAACCGGAACGCATTCTACCCCGCCCTAGTGTAGTAGCCCAAACTCTTATAGACCAATGGCAAATACTTACCATTCATGGCAGTGTAACTCTGATAGAAGCCGGATTAGGCTTTTTATTGAGTGTTGTAGTAGGTATTCCTCTTGCCATTACAATTGTCTATTCTAAGAACCTAGAGAAAGTTATTTATCCACTACTACTAGCTTCACAAGCTGTGCCCAAAATTGCTATCGCACCTCTATTTATAATCTGGCTGGGATTCGGCCTAACTCCCAAAATTATTATTGCTTTTCTAATCGCCTTCTTCCCTATTGTAATTGATACAGTCGTAGGTCTTCGTTCCATCGATCCAGAAATGCTTCAACTAGCTCGATCAATGGGAACTGACGGAATCAAATCCTTCATCAAATTAAGACTGCCTAATGCTTTACCTAATGTATTTGGTGGCTTAAAGGTAGCCATTACTCTAGCAGTGGTTGGAGCAATTGTGGGAGAGTTCGTAGGTGCTGATCAAGGACTAGGATATTTATTACAGGTCGCATCTGGAAATTTGGATGCTCCCCTATTATTTGCTGCTATGGTATTTCTTTCACTAATAGCTATTTTCCTCTTCCTTATCATAGAGTGGGCTGAACGCATGATTCTGCCCTGGCATATCTCAGAACGTTCCCGACACATGGAACAATGAGGGATATGAAAGCCCAATCAAATATTGCGATTATTCACTAACAGGCAATTCAAAAGTTCAATCTAAGACCCAAACGAATAACTCGACCCTTATTCTGAGTATCAACAATCTTTCCAAAAATGTCCGCCGGAAAAACATCCCCGGCTCGAGCAAACAGAGGATGATTAAAAAGATTCAAAAACTCCATTCGAAACTTCAACACACTTTCTCTCTGAGATATTGCAAATGACTTTGTTAATACAAGATTAGTATTATTTATCGAATCAGCATGAAAGGGTCTAAGTCCTATGTCCCCTCTCCCTCCCGGTTCAATGTTGGTGTTAAAAAATTCCGGATTGAAGATACTGGATGAGGTATCTGGATTATCGAGGGATCTTCCCAAAATATTAGGTTGAGTAATATTAACCCGATCCCCTCCTTCCCCATCCACATTTCCAAATCCGGGAGCGTCGGAACTGGACGCAATTCCAAACCAACGACCTGTTCTAAATTCTGATACACCTGAAATCTTCCAATCTTCAAAAAGAATTTTCAAAAAGCCTTGAGAAAACTGAAAGGACGGAGTGTAAGAATAACGTACAGTCGACACATGACGATGATCTAAAATAGCGTTGCTTTTGAGATCGGCAACAAAATCTTCACTATTCTGGCTATTAGAAGGTCCTGGTTCCAAATTAAACGTAGCGAGAAAATCTGAAGAAGTTGTAGATAGTGCTTTGCTAAAAACATAATCAACAGAAAAAGTTAGTCCGTGTGCTAAAGATCGGCTCAAACTTGTCTTCACACCATGATAGTAAAACGTTCCACTGTTCGTGAGTTCCAATACCCGTGAATATCGTGAATCAGGCCTTCTCTCATCTATAGTATCTGTGGTAGAAGCGATTCCAGAAACCGGTTTTGCTCGATTATAAATATAAGCAAAAATAGGTTTTATATTGCTATGACCAACATATCCAATTTGGAATGAAAATTTGCTTGGCAGACGTCTCTGTACAAACAAATTGTATTGATGCGTGTAGGGAGAAACTAAGTTAGCGCTTAATAAATTCAAATCTGAACGTTGGTTGCCTTCAGAACTGGTGTCGCGTCCCTCCAAAGGATTTTTTAGACTTGGATTTTGAATCGTAATAACTTTCACCGCAGGTGGGTTAAATCTAGCTCTCTGATAGGTTGCCGGAAAAACATGTCCAAATGAAACTCCGTAGCCAGCTCGTATAACAGTAGAATCCTCTCCTGGAGCCCATGCCAAAGCTATATGGGGAGCAAAATTGTTAGCATCGGTCTTATAAAACATATCGGTTAGATTATTCACCTCTTTGGGAACAGTTACGATTTCATGCCTTAATCCGAAATTAAGTGTAAGCCCCGATCTAACTTGGTACGTGTCCTGCATGAACATCGCGTGCTCCCAGTTGCGAAATCCCCTAAAAAGATTTCCTTCAGTAACCGTAAATGTAGTCGGAGTTCCCTTTAGAAAGTTTTCTACTGGCGTACGACCAAAATTGTTCGTAAAACTAAAAGTTCCTCGAGTATCATTACTCTGCAGATCGTTGAGCTGAATACGTGTGGTTCCTCCTCCAAAGCGCAATTGATGTCTACCTTTGTAACGAGACATCTGAATATGACCACTGAATCTATTTTGAAATCTCTCTCTAGGAAACTGCCCCCCTGGACCTATAGGTGTCAGATCTCCAAAACTACCTCCAAAGGAAACATCAGGAACTTTTGCCAATCCCAGTGGCTTTAGCAAAGAACGAAAACTTTCAGTAGGTTGTAAAGATGCAGCCAAGCGATCAAATTGAAAAGAGCTTTCCACGATACTTCCGACAGAACTACTATGTACGTGTGTCAAAGAAAATAATTGAGATCTTAAATCAGTTTTTGGATTTCGGCCTACTACTGGTGCAAATGGATCCTCTGAATAATCAAAAAAAGAGTATTGAAAAGCCAAGCGGTCGCGGGATCCAATTTCATAGTCGGTTCTAAAATTCCAATTGACGCTATCAATTCGACGAACAGTACTAGTATTTAACTGACGGGGAGCCACACTAGGAAGATTGGGATTCTCGAGCGGATACGCTTTGAGCAAAGCCGTTACAATAGAAACTGTTTCTGAATCACTAGCCGTAGGAGTCCTTTCACTCAGCAAAGGGGCCCTAATATTTCCATTAACAAAACCTGATTCATGAACAAAGTCTAAATTAGTGGTAAAAAACAGATTTCTCATAGGCAAAGGGCCACCCATACTCAAGCCAAATTGGTTACGTTTTGAAGGTCTTAAAGGCCCAACGTTGAAAAAGGGACGTGCGTTTAAACGGCTGTTTTCATGAACCCAATAAACTGAAGAATTGAACTGATTAAGTGGGTCCCCTGGTCTAGCAAACAGCATCTGACGAACAGGAGCGCCCATATCGGTTCCAAATTGATTTTCAACTGCACTTTTCTGCAAAAAAACAGGCTCAATGCCACGCCGCCAGATAGGATCTCGAAGAGCGTTAAGATCTACTTTCCTTATGAAGATATTGGGATTACGTTCTTGTACCCCTCTCTCTTCCACCTCTTGAATTGTAGTAATCTCCCGCTCAAGAGAAATATTGATTTCAACTGCTGTACCAAGAAGTTTAATTTGCCCTCGAATACCAATGACGTAACCTTCTGCAACGACTTCTATTCGATAATTTCCGTTCGACAATAAAGAAAATTCAAACTTACCGTCTCTGTCAGTATTTGTTTCTCTTTGAATATTGTTAGGACCACCAAACAAGATTACAATCGCTTGGGAAAGTATTTGATCTCGATCATTAACCACAGTTCCTTGAATTGTTCCTGAACTGAGCTTAGATTGGGCCAAACCATGAAATGGCAACCCAAGTAAAAAAGCTATAAAAATGACGCCTCTGCAAAAAAACAACAGTAAACCTCCAAACTCACCTGTTCTCTATACTAAATTGTAACCCTGAACTTACACCATATTGATATTAAGCTTTCCCCTCTACTACATTCGTCAATACCTCAATAAAAATCTGGCTTTCTGTTATTAATTTTTTAGGGGAAAATATGGACAGAAATTTAATTTAAAAATTAATTCTCAACATAAACTGAATAACTCTTCCCTTATTTCGGGTATCAACAATTTTTCCAAACATATCTGAAGGAAAGACATCTCCAGGCACAGAAAACCACGGATGATTAAATAGGTTTTGGAATTCGATGCGCAACTGCAACAAATTTTCCCTTTGGCCTACTGGGAAGGATTTGGTTAATGAAGCATTTGTGTTAAAAGTAGCATCGGCTCGAAAAGCTCGTACTGCCGCATTTCCCCTGCCTCCAGGAACGATGTCAGAGTTAAACAATTCTGTTCTGAGTTTACTAGAAACAGTGTCTGGATCATCATAAGCTACACCTAAAACACTAGGATCTACAACGTTCACTCGATCCCCTCCCTCACCATCTACATTTCCAAAACCCGGCGCATCAGAACTAGTTTCCATTCCGAACCAGCGACCAGTTCTAAAATCTGTCATTCCAACAACCTTCCATCCCCCAAATAAAGCTCTCAACATTCCATGTGAAGATGCAAAGGGGATATCGTAGGAATAGCGAGCAATAAAAATATGACGATGGTCAAAGATGCTTGGACCCTTCAGATCAAGCAAAAAGTTCTCATTGTTCTGGCTAATTGGAGGACCCAATCCGAGATTTGACTCCCAAAGAAAATCACCGATAGAACTACTAAATGCCTTACTAAACATATAGTCTAGGCTCATAGATGAACCTTCAGTCAATACACCTCTCATACTAGTTTTTACGCCATCATAATAAAACGTACCACTATTCATTATGGTCTGAATTCGGAAGTATCTAGAGTCAAGTCTTCTTGAATCTATAGTCTCAGTCGTCGAAGGTATTCCCGGAACCACTCTCCCACGATTAGAAATGAACTTGAAAAACGGTTTTACGCTACGGTGACCAACATAACCAATTTCAAAAGACCAGTTTTGAGACAAACGTCTTTGAATCACTAGATTGTACTCTTGTGTGTAAGGAGAAACTAAATCAGAAGATAACAATAACAATTCAGAACGCTCAGATTGTTCAGAATTCTCCACACCTTGGAGAGGATTAGCAAGTGTTGGATTTTGTACTGCAATCGTAGTCACCGCCGGAGGATTAAAACGAGCTAACTGATATGTGGCCGGGAAAATATGACCAAAAGATATTCCATATCCAGCTCGAACTACAGTTGAACCTCCCGTCGGCGCCCATGCTAATGCCAAGTGTGGAGCAAAATTGTTGGCATCTGTGTCGTAACTAAACTGGGTCCGATTATTTACTTCGTTTGGAACAGTAACAACCTCATATCTCAGACCAAGACTAAGAGTGAAATTTGGCTGAAGTTGGTAGGCATTCTGAACATATACTGCATGTTCCCAGTTTCTAAAACCTCGATAGAGATCTCCCTGAGTAATAGTAAATTTTGTAGGTGTACCTTTTAAAAAATTTTCAACTTTGCTACGACCAAAGTTCTCCGAAAAAATAAAAGTACCGCGACTGTTATCACTCTGAAGATCATTAACTTGAGTGCGCGTACTTCTCCCACCAAACTTTACCAGGTGACGACCCCTTTGCTGAGAAAAATCAATATTTCCTGTAAATCGATTCTGAAATCTTTTCCGTGGAAACTGATTACCCGCACCAATTTTTGACAGATCACCACGACCAGGTCCGATCCGAATATCTGGAACTGTATTCAGGTCTAAAGATTCGAATAAAGAACGAAAACGCTTTGTTGGAAGAAGTAAAATCTTGAGACGATCGAAATGAAACGAGCTCTGAACTATAGTGGTAGGAGACCATGTGTAAGTATGGGTAGTGGAAAAAGTCTGGGGCCTCAAATCAGTATCTGGATTCTGACCTATCACTAACTCAAATGGATCTTCTGAATAATCGAACAAAGTGTATTGAAAAGCTAAATTATTCCGCTCGGAAATTGGATAATCTACTCTGAGATTCCAATCCAAACTACTAATTCTCCTCATGGCATTGGTATTCAATTGTCGAGGGGTAACATTAGGCAAATTCGGATTCTCTGCTGGATAAGCCTGTAGCAATGCTGTAACAATCGCTGCCGTTTCTGTGTTTTCAGCTGTCGATGTTCGCTCATTGGTAAGGGGAACTCGAATATTACCGTTTACAAAACCCGATTCCCTAACCAAGTCCAAACTAGTTGTAAGAAACAATTTATCTCTGAAAAGAGGATTATGAACACTAAAACCATACTGATTACGTTTGGAAGAACGCAACTGCCCCACATTGAAAAAGGGTCTAGCATTTAAAACACTATTTTGATGAGACAGATAAATAGAACCATGAAATTGGGTAAGCGAGTCCTGAGGGTTTACAAAAAAAATTTCACGTACCGGAGCCCCCATGTCAGTACCATATTGGTTTTCTGCAGAAGTCATTTCCAGAAAATTGGGTTCAATTCCCCTTCGTGACAAGGTGCGCCTCAAAGCAACCATATCAACCCGTCGAATGAAAATATTTGGGTTTCTCTCGGCTGCTCCCCGTTCTGCCACCTCCCGAAGAGTAAGACGTTGGGCTTGCATTAAGAAATCTATCTTCAGATTATCTCCACTATTCAATAGAAGTTGGTCTCTAACCTGAGTGATATATCCTGCTGAACTGGCTTCTATTCGGTATGTTCCAGCAACAAGTTGTAAAAACTGATGAGAACCTTTTTCATCTAGAACAACTCCTTCCAAAACCTTTCCATCTTGGGCCACCAAGAGAACATGTGCCTGTTGTAAAGGTAGTCCGTCTTCAGTCTCTACACGCACCTGTATTGTTCCAGAAGATACTTGAGCTAGCGTAGGAGAATGAAGAGAAAAGAAAGTAATCCCTATTAAAGCTACAATGCACTTATTAATATTCCGTCTTCCGTAAGCTTTCAAAATGGTCTTCAACATCACATCAAGAAAGCTCCTACCACTGTAGCCAAAATGAGTCCTGAAATCACTGGAATAAAGTTTTTGCGGGCCAATTCCAAAGGATCAACCCCAGCAATTCCAGCCACCGCTACCGTTGCCCAAGCCACCAAGGTTCCTCCTCCACAAAAAATAGAGCTGACCTGTCCTATAGCAGCTAAGACACTGATATCAATATTCATAGTACTACCCAAGGAACTCGCCAAAGTACCTACCAGTGGAAGTCCTGAAAAACCAGATCCATCCAGACCGGTTACTAACCCCACTATCATCATGCCAAAGGCAACAGGAAACGGAGAAAGTGGAACTACTTCGGCCACTGCCTTGCCAATCTCAAACAAGAAACCGGGAGCCCCCTCACCCAGAATAGCTTGAGAATTTTCTGGAGAACCTAAATAGAAAAATCCGGCTATTGGAATCACTACACCAAAAATTTTCATGGAAAAGAGTAGGCCTTCAACAAAATATTTTTCCATAGCTTCCAGAGACTTTTTGCCATGATCTACAATACAAATAACAACTATAAATAGAGTAGCCACTCCTCCCAGAAGTGCCGTGGATCCAGCACCTGAAATACTCCGCGAGACCATTGTAATTGTAGCTAGAGTAAACGCAATTGGAACCGCAATAGCAATCCACTTGGCACAACTGGGAAAACTTCCTAAAGGCCGTTTAACTTCATCTTCACTTTGCGATGAATTAGAACTGCCAATTTCCTTCCGAATCATAAAGTAAGCTACAACAGAAGCTGTAATTCCAGTAATTAACGAAAGAATAGTCCCCGCACTTACTACACTAACAATGTCCACACCTGCCGCCCGAGAGGTCAGAGCTGGAGCTCCCTGAATAATAAAATCACCAGAAAGACCCATCCCATGGCCAAAAATATTAACAGTCATAGCTGCTCCCATCAAAGGCAATCCTGAACGCACTGCCACCGGGATTAAAACTGCTCCGACCAAAGCTGTTGCCGGAGTTGGCCAAAAGAAAAGTGAGCACACGTACATCACAAATCCGAGAACAAAAAATGAAACCGTTGGATTTTTCAACACAGCCCTGATGGGGTATACCATAAGGTAGTCGGCTCCAATATTTTTCATGGCCTTTAGCATTCCGCCCATCACAGCAATCATAAGAATGAGATCAAAGAGTGATGTGCCTGCATTAAAATATGCTCTAAAAACTGTTTGCAAAGCTCCCACGAGATTCCCTGTGTAATGGAACCCAATTACAAAAATCCCCAAAGTTGTTATAAGCCCGACTCCGTGTTTCTTAACCATCGCTATCACCACTAAGACCACAAAAAATAAATAAATCCAACTGGCTGGAGTCATGATTAAGTCACTCCTTTTCTATTCTTATCTTGACTGTTACAACTCTCAATACGCACTCTAGAAATTTGGGTATTCAAAAACCACCTCGGTATGCCTTAAACACCTTTCAAAAATTTCCTTACAATTTCGTTGAAGTCTTTTGGATACTCCAGATAACAAAGATGCCCCGCACTAGAAATTACCTCCAATTGAGATCCAGGAATAGCTTTCTCCATTATTTTACCTTCACTCAAAGAAGTCACTTTGTCCTCTGTACCCCAAATAAGAAGCGTCGGAATCTGTATTTGAGAAAGCAATTCACTGTGATCCACTTCTGACATTGAGATGGCAGCCGAACGATAACCTAAAGAACGAACCTGTGACATGATATCTTCTACTTCACATAACACATCATCTGGTGCTGTTGAAGAAAGCAAAACTGGAGCTCTTTCCCGAGCAAGTTGATCAGGAGATAACTGCTCAATCATTTGTAGACGTTGTTGAAGTCCACGTCGAGCAATGTCTTCGGGTTCAGCACCGCCCCCCCGGTTTGTATCTGCCAAAATAAGCGCCTTAACATACGCAGGAAACACTCGATAAAATTCCTGTGCAATAACCCCACCCCACGAATGGCCAAGAAGATATATAGAATCCATCTGCTGTTCATCAAGTAAATCCTTTACACAATCCACATAATGACGAATTTTCATTACTGTGGGTACTGGATCCGAAGATTGACCATACCCAGGAGCATCCCATGCTAATACAGTATAGTCATGTGACAAATCCTGAAGCTGCTGTCGCCAAGAGAATGAATTTGACCCAATACCATGAAGTAACAAAAGAGGAGGACCGCAACCTCTCTTCTTATAATGAACCTTAATTTCTCCAGACTTTACAAAACACACTAATCTCTCCTGAACCAGCTTGCAGTCTTAATTAATTGAAATTAGATCAACCTTCGGTTTCAGATTTTTGTTTTACGGACTGCCTCTCCACTCGTAGCTCTTCCAAATCACTGTCCGGTGGATAATGAGGCAAAGTGGGCTTTGTCACATCAATTAAAACTTGAAGCAAAGCAGGCTGATCTGTATCGTTGCGCAATCCTCGAAAGATCCCTGGAGGACAGAAGAGACAATCTTTTGGCCCAACAACTTCTTCAACTACAACTCCATCCCTTTCCCAAATCATTGTCAACGTTCCTTCTAATACGAAGAAAAATTCATTCTCAACATGATCGTGCATGGGACCAACATTGCCTGGAGGAATCTCCATAACACTTAAAGTAAAACTGGTAGGTTCAATCGCTGCAGAATCATTGGTCCGTCCTCCGGCCCCCACACCAATGTAACGACGCTGTGCGCGCTGGTATTTTGGATTTGCTTCCTCTTGCCAGCCAAAAGTTTTCCAGTCTGGAACTCTCGTATCCCAACGAGCCACATATTTCTTAATTTCATCTTTCAGATCTATCTTTGGGTCCGTACTCATTCGAATAGTCCTCCATTCTGATGCTCCTCAAAATCTAGAGAAGATGTTGGAAGTGTTCTTATAGCAACATTAGCCTCTCAAGCTAGTGCTATATTGTGCATAGGGAAGGTAGCCTATAGTATATTCAGCTTGGCGCGCAAACGACATATTTACTGTTTACTGGGAACGTTCCAAAAAAAGTTATGTGATCAGCAGTTGTAATTGCCTTTTAAAAAGCAGTGTTAGATTGATATTGTCCAAAAGGAAAATAAATGAAAACACGTAACGAAACCCAAAACTCAGTGCCCAGAATTGAGAGTCATCAAAAAGTAACTGGCCGTCTGAAGTATTTGGAAGATTTGGAAATTCGCGGCATGCTTCATGCTAAAATTCTACGCAGTCCAGTACCTCACGCCAAGATCGTGCGACTAGATACCTCTCATACCAAAAATCTGCCTGGAGTTATTACAACTCTCACTCGCGATGATATTGTTGATAACCCTCGCTACGATTGCTACTACGGACCCGTCATGAAAGACCAATCCATTGTGGCTGTGGACAAGGTCCACCATGTAGGAGATATTGTTGCTGCGGTAGCAGCAACCTCTCCAGAAATTGCTGAACAAGCCCTAGAATTAATTGAGGTTGACTACGAAGAACTACCAGCAGTTCTAGATCCAGAAGAAGCATTATCAGAAGAGGCACCCGTCCTTCATAAAAAAATGCGTATGCCCGAAAATGGTTTTGAAGACCTGAAGGATGTACATTTCAAAGAAAACACTAATTTATCTAACCATGTTCATTTAAAAAAAGGGGACATTGAAAGAGGGTTTGCAGAAGCAGATCACGTTTTTGAAGACTTTTTCACAACCCCTTCAACACATCATGCTGCCTTGGAATCTTTTACTTCTATTGCCTCGTTTGAAGGAAGTGGCAGATTGACTATTTGGTCTACAGTTCAAAATCCCTTCGTGGTACGAGACCAAATAGCTGAACTATTTCATCTACCTCTCTCCAGAGTACGTATTGTTTCCCAAAATATTGGTGGTGCCTATGGTGCTAAATGCTATCTCAAACTTGAACCCCTAGTCGCAGCACTGGCCCATAAAACCGGAAAACCTGTAGGTATTACCTTAACGCGTGAAGAAGGATTTCAGACTATCACCAAACACGCTTCTCGTATTTATTATAAAACTGGACTCAAAAAAGACGGCACAATTGTTGCACGTCAATGTCGAGCTTATTTAGACACTGGAGCCTATGCTGAAATTGGTCCTCGAGTAGCTAAAAAAACAGCCTATGGAGCTATAGGACCTTATGAAATCGACAATTTAATGGTCGACGTTTATCTTGCCTATACCAACAAGGTTCCCGCAGGTGCCTTCAGAGGTTTTGGCCTTGCCCAACCGGTCTGGGCCTATGAATCACACATGGATATTATTGCCCATAAAATGAATATTGATCCTTTAGAACTGCGTCGTAAAAACCTGCTCGATGAAGGAGGAGAATTCGTTACTGGGGAAAAAATAAAAAGCTTTGGAATGGGAGACTGTTTAGAAAAAGCTGCTTCTGCTATTGAATGGGGGAAAAAGAAACCCAATCAAGGATCCAAGATGCGCGGAAAAGGAATAGCCGGTGTTCTCAAAACCACACTTACCCCATCTATTTCTTCAGCTACAATTCGTCTTAATGAAGACGGCAGTGCCACGGTATATACCGCAACAGCCGACATGGGACAGGGATCCGATACTGTTTTTGCTCAAATTGTCAGTTCAGAACTAGCCCTTCCAATCGATCAGATTGCCGTTTTGCATTCCGACACCGACAGCACTCTATACGACTTTACAACCGCTGCCAGCCGATCTACTTTTCATATGGGAAGAGCTCTCGAATTAGCGGCACAAGATATTAAACGACAGTTAGCCTGCATAGTATCTCCCATTTTTAAAATAAACCCAGAGGAGTGTACTTTTGAAAACCAAATGGTCAAGCACGAAGACCAATTTCCTGACGGACTTAGCTACCGAGAAGTCCTATTTAAACAATTTGAAACCAAAGGTGGAAATCTGATTGGCCGGGGTATGGTTAAAACTAGTTCGACCAACGATAAAGGAGAGCTACAATACTCTGCGTTTTGGGTAGCTGGGGCAGGAGCAGCAGAAGTCGAAGTAGACTCTCAAACCGGCGATGTGAAACTAATTAAGTACGTTGCTTCTGCCGATCTAGGAAAAGCCATCAATCCAATGGCCTGTCACCAACAGCTTAGAGGAGCGGTAGTAATGGGAATCGGACAAGCTCTTATGGAGGAATTGGTCTATCAAGAAGGATTACTCATCAATCCTAATTTTCTAGATTATAATCTACCCCGTTTTCTTGATGTACCAGATAAAATTGAAACGATCCTTGTGGAACACCCCTCACCTAATGGACCTCTTGGGGGCGCTAAAGGAGTTGGAGAAACCTCAATTATTCCTGCTCCTTCTGCAATCGTAAATGCAATAGAAGACGCCGTAGGAGTAAGAATTAGAGACCTCCCCGTAACCTCAGAAAAAGTACTTAAGGCTCTACAGAAACAGTCAATAAACAAAATTTAATAGCGCAGCAAATAAGTTAAGTCTAGGTTTTTTTCCAAAAAATCAAACTGAAATTAATCAAAAAAAACTTTAATTAAAAGGTATTTAAAATGAATTTATTAAAGTTTTTTATTGATTAAAGAATTACTAATCTAAGTAGTATTCTGTACAACAATTAGCTATCAACCGTCAGCTTCTTCCCTAATTAACTCAGCAGCCCGTTGAACAGCCGCTATAATTTGTTGATAACCAGTACACCGACAAATATTCCCCGATAAATTCTGCCGAATTTCATCATCGTTTGGTTCCGGATAGTTCTCGAGCAATTCCGAAACAGCCAGCAAAAAACCAGGTGTACAAAACCCACATTGCAAACCGTGTTCTTCATGAAAGGCTTGCTGAATAGGGTGATATTTTCCCTTTGATGCCAATCCCTCCACAGTTGTAACATTTCTTCCCTGAGCCTGAACGGCAAGCATCAGACAAGAACGTACAGTTACTCCATCCACCAGAACTGTGCAAGCCCCACATACCCCATGCTCACAACCAAGATGAGTCCCTGTCAAAGACAGATGCTCACGAAGAAAATCAGCCAATGAAAAACGAGCATCCACCACTCCTGAATAGCTTTTGTTATTCACGGTCAACTCAACTGATATCTTAAAAGCTGGCTCTTTAATCATTGAACTCGTTCCTTTTTGACCCGATTCCAAGCCTTCTCCAGTGCTTGATAGACGAGAACTCCCGAAAGATGACGCCTGTAAGTTGCACTAGCCTGGAGATCGGAAGCTGGTTCTATTTCATCCAATACTGCTGCTGCTGCCTCCTTAAACGTCTGTTGACTAGCCTTCTGACCCGATAATATAGCCTCCGCTCCACCAGCCCTAAAAGGCACATCTCCCACTCCCATCAAGACTAATCGTGCAGAATCAACCTGTTCTGGTCGATCAGCAGCAGGTCTAAGGAGACAAGCAACACCTACCAGTGCAAAGTCTCCATGCCGCCGGGCTATCTCCAAAAAAGAATATCCCGAAAAAGTATTAGAAAGAGGAATACGAACTTGTGCCAATAATTCCCCGGGCTGCAAAGCTGTCGTCAAAACGCTAATAAAAAAATCAGAGGCCGGGACAATTCTAGTTCCTGACTGACTCTGCAGCACAAACTCGGCTTCCAATGCTACTGCTAAAGCGGGTAATTCAGCAGCTGGATCAGCATGAGCCAAACTACCACCAATAGTTCCACGATTTCGAATAGCAACATGACCAATATAAGGAGCGGCTTCGCTCAAGAGAGGGCAGTGTTCTTTAATTAGAGCAGAAAGCTCCATTTCGCGCTGACGAGCTAAGCCTCCCAAAACCAACGATTCTCCTTCAATTTGAATTTCTCGATGGTCCTGTATTCGACTAATGTCAATTAAAACAGCGGGACGAGCTAATCTGAAATTCAATAAAGGAACTAAACTTTGTCCACCGGCCAGGAGTTTAGACTCGTAACCATACTGAGACAAAACCTCAACTGCCTCAACAGCTGACTCGACGGCTATGTAGCGAAATGGAGCTGGCTTCAAAGGGATACCCCCTCTTTAATTACTCCTTGCTGCAAAAGAGCTTCAATAATTCGGTCTGGACGTAGAGGCAATTCGTTAAATTCTAAATTTAGAGGACGCAACGCATCACTTACTGCATTGGCTAAAACTGCTGGTGGGGCAATAGCTCCTCCCTCTCCCAATCCCTTAACTCCCAAAGGATTAAGAGGTGAAGGAATAGGTTCAGGATGAACCAGTTCTATATTTGGCATTTCTGTCGTAGACGGCAATAGATAATCCATAAAGCTGGCATTAAGCATTTGTCCGTTCTCGTCATACATCAATTCCTCCAACAAGGCTCCTCCCAGCCCCTGAGCTACCCCACCACAAATTTGTCCATCCACTATCATAGGATTGATAATCGTTCCAGCATCATGGGCTACCACATATTTTTCTATCTTCAGTTCACCAGTATCAGTTTGAACCTCTAACACTGCAGCATGGGTGGCATAGGCCCAAGTTACACTAGAAGGCTCATAGTAATACGTAGCTTCTAGAACCGGATCCATTCCTTCAGGACGACCATGATCCCATCCCGGTTTGGCAGCCACAGCCAACTGCTTGAGAGTTAAGGACTTCTCAGGAGAACCTTTCACACGAACTTGACCCTGCCACCACTCCAAATCCTCTTGACTACACTCAAGAACATTAGCAGCAAGAGTAAGTGCCTTTTTCTGAACTCTTTGGGTAGCCTCATGAATAGCTGCTGAAACCACTACTGCACTACGACTAGCAATGGTACCCAAACCGTAGGGGATTGCAGCAGTATCTCCAGTGGTAACCAACACATCATCAGGAGTTACCCCCCAAAGATCGGCTGTCACTTGAGCAAAAACAGTTTCATGTCCCTGCCCATGTGAACAGGCACCAGTTGACACATGGATAAGTCCGGAGGGATCCACCCTAACAACAGCCCCTTCAAAAGAACCAACACCGGTACCTTCAAGATAACAACCCAAACCTAAACCTAAATATCGATTGTGTTGCCAAGCCTCTTTTTGACGAACGCGAAAACTCTCGATTCCTCCAATAGAATTTAAAGCCTCTCTCAAAGCACCTGGAAAGTCTCCACTGTCATAAACTACCTCCGACCCATCCCTATACAGAATTCCAGCATCATAAGGGATCTCCTCAGGAGTCACCATATTACGAAATCGAACTTCTGATGGTTCCAAATTAAGTTGATCTGCGATCAGATCAATTAATCTTTCCATGACAAACACAGCTTCAGGACGTCCAGCTCCTCGATATGGAGCGTTGGGAACTTTGTTGGTAACTACTACCTTTGACTCCATCTGATAGTTGGGAATCTTATACGGCCCCATTAGATGGCTAGTGGTATTGTAGGAAGTTACTAGACTAATCGGATTCCAAGCTCCACAATCAAGCAACATTCGATCTCTAAGGGCCAGTATGTGACCCTCCTCATCAAAAGCCACTTCAGCATCATGTAATTGGTCGCGAGCATGAATCGTACTGATAAAGTGTTCGGATCGATCCTCCACCCATTTAACCGGATGTTTAAGTTTACGAGCTAAATAAGCCACCATAATTTCTTCTGGATAGACTAAAGCCTTGCAACCAAATCCTCCGCCCACATCCGGGGCAATAGCGCGCACCTGGGCTTCTGACAAACCCAGAAGACTAGCTACTAACTTACGAACTAAATGGCTCATTTGAGTAGAGGACCAGACAGTTAACGAAGCGGTGCGCTCATCATAATCAGCTACGGCACCACGACACTCCAAGGGCATAGCAGAATACCGATGATGTTTGAAACGACGTTTAAGTCTGTGAGGTGCTACGGCAAACACAGATTCAACATCCCCTTTTTCAACTTCAATCTGGCCAATGATGTTGTCTCCTAATTCCTCATGAACCAATGGAGATTCAGGTTTAAGTGCCTCCTCAGCATCCGCAACCACCATCAAATTTTCCCATTCCACCCGAATCTGTTCCGCAGCATCTTCTGCCAAATGACGATCAGTAGCCACAACAACTGCTACTGCTTCACCTACATATCGAACCCTATCCAAAGCCAATACCCGCTGCGCTGGTTCACGTGCCTGATGACGAACTGCATTTTTCCAAGCTACTGGTATAGATACTTGTTGACTGGGTAATGGAGCTATCTCCCCCTCAACATCTGACGCCGAAAATACGGCAATTACCCCGGGCATCTTTAAAGCAGCCTCAACATCTATCGAAATAATTCGAGCATGCGCCATAGGACTTCTATGAAACGCTACATGCCCCATATGTGGCAACTGAAGATCGGCAACAAAAGTTCCTTTCCCGGTCAACAAACGCCGATCTTCTTTTCGCAAAACCGATTGACCTACAAAATGATCTTTTAATGGAAATTCCAAACGACGACTCTCCTCAACAAAATCTAATTGGCTATTCTTTTTCTTAATACCCTTAAAACTCATCACGCTAATCGTACAATAATGCCCTTCGGAACGTTGGCGTGCAACTGCTCTCATAGTTATAAATGATATGGCCACCTAGAATTCATACATGATACGATTTGTCCTGGATTGTTGGAATGCCAACTAAAGTCCTCGAAAGACCACTCAAGGATTCCAATGGGAACTGTGCTAGTGATCTTAATTTTTGTGGAGTCTAAAACAATTGTTAGTCGATGCCGATGCTCATTTAAACATCACACTCGAAGACTTAGTCCCCTTCATGGATCAACCCTGGCGACTACAGGTTGAAAGAGCTCCCCGCTCATTGGAACCCCGAGACATAGGAGAGGTTACGGTGGGAGGACGAATTAAACGGCCCCTAAAACAACGCCCGAATGACACAGAATCACCAATTAATGCGGACATCTCAATTCTCTTCCCCAACCAGTTGCTTTCTTTTGGTCTGATGCCAAACCTATTTGTCGAAGTGGCGGTAGCTGTCGCTTACTCCCGCTGGATTACCCAAGCCTATCTGCCAAACCACCCTGAAGCTCGCGCCATGCTCTATTTGCCTATTCGAGACCCTGATGCCTGCCAAAAAATCTTGGCTGATTACGGAGATCATCCCGGAGTAGTAGGTGCTTTCATTACCAGCGCCGGCTTTCCTCAAGTACACGATAATCGCTACGTTCATCTTTATTCCGACCTACAGGAACGGGATTTAGCTCTAGGCTTTCATCCAACCTCAATTTGGCTGGAACGTCCTATGGAAATTTTTGACCGCTACTTGGCTGTCTATGCACTTGGATACCCTTTTAGTCAATGTGTTCATTTAATCAATTGGGTAATGCATGGAATGCCAGAAAGATTTCCAAAACTAAGATGTGTTTTCTGTGAAAGTGGCATAGCATGGTTAAGTTTTATCTCCCATCGCTTGGACCAAGAATTCATGAAACGCCCCTCGGAAGCTCCTGCACTCAAAGATCGACCAAGTCATTATATTTCCCGGTACTTCTATACCACCCAACCTTTGGACTTGGCTGAAGAAACCTACTTGGAGTCTGTCATACGACAAGTAGGATCCGATCAATTTGTCTACGCATCAAATTTTCCTCAGTGGGATTTTGATGTTCCTGGAGTAATTGACCGTTTGACCTTTTTGGACAATAAAGAACGAAGTAACATCATGGGGAATAATGCCGTTCGACTGTTCAGACAACTTTCAAACCTTTAGGAGGTAATCAACAATATGACGGAACAATTAGTAGGATTAGAATCGGAACTTCAGGAAGGTAGCGTCAAAATTGTTGAAGTCAACGGTGTAGAAGTAGGGGTTTTAAAGGTACTAGGTCAGATACGAGCATTTGAAAATTGTTGCCCTCACCAAGGAGGACCTGTCTGTTATGGAGAGATTTTGGGACAGGTAGAGGCGGTATTAAATGACAAAAAACAAATTGTCAGCGAACGTCTTTCAGAAGAAAATTTTAACCTCATTTGCCCCTGGCATGGCTGGACCTACGATGCCCTAACAGGAGAATGCATCGGTGATCGGAATATTCGATTAAAAAGCTGGAAAGTGGTCATTAAACAAGATCAAGTTTTCCTGCAAGTTCCAGCAAACAGTGGAAGTTAAAAAAACAATACAAATGTCTCTGGACATACTAAAAAATGCTGAATCGGAAGTCTGCAAAAGTGGCCTAAGCCGGATGTTAGTGATAGATGCGGATGTGCACCATCTAACAGTGATCCCCTATCTCAGCCCTTATATGGATCAACCTTGGCGACACATTATTGAGTCAGCAGGACCAGGCTTAACCCAATCCAACATCGGTAACCGTTTTGTCGCCTCTCGTATCAAGCGTACTTTCTCTGAATGGCCGTCTTTGAAAGAAAAAAACAGACCACCTCTCCAAATTAAAAGCCTGGTTGCAGATCTGACCCGCATGGGAATCGACTATTCAGTCGTTTTCCCTAATGATCTATTAGATCTGGGCTTTCATCCCCAATCAGATTTTGAAGTAGCTGTTGCCCAAGCCTATGCTCGCTGGATAACTGAACAGGTTTTACCGCATGAGCCTCGAGTCTGGAGTCTATTATATTTACCATTTTCCGACCCAGATGCCAGCCTGAAAATCATTGAAGAATTTGGTGAAAAGCCTGGAGTAGTTGGATTTCTTATAACTGGGAATCGCAATGAAAAAATACACCACAATAAGTGGATACCTGTTTACTCTGCCCTAAATGATCGAAAACTCGCCCTGGGCTTTCATTCCACGGGATACTGGGCCGAACGCCCCTACAGAATGTTTGATAGTTTTATGACAGCTCATGCCCTAAGTTTTCCCATGTATAACTCAATACACCTAATCAATTTGGTTCTAGGAGGAATAGTAGAAAGATTTCCCGAACTACGGATAGTGTTTTTCGAGGCCGGGGCATCTATTTTACCTATGCTGATGTCCCGCTTAGACACAGCATTTATGATGCGCCCATCAGAGGCACCTCTGCTACAACGATTGCCCAGCGAATACATCAAAAAGTTTTACTTCACAGTTCAACCCATAGAGAATCCTGACAAACTAAATCAACTCCAATCAATCTTAGATACTATCGGCCGCAGCCAAATTTTATACGCCAGTGACTATCCTCATTGGGACTGTGATATGCCTAGTTCTATTACAGATATCGGATTTCTATCCCAGAAAGATCGTGAAAACATCTTCTGTTACAACGCTCTACGCGCTTTTAGAGTGCCAAGCGAAAATCTGTCTCGAACTGACTGGAAAAAATCCATAGACACTAAAAACTAACTTGGGAAAACACTGTGCGTAATTATCGGAAAAAACGTTTTACCCTCTATTTCAACGTAGTGAGATATACAAATGGATAAAAACCACATACAACAACAACTAACAGATGCAGTCAGAGCCTATGGGAAACTGGCTAGTGAAGCAGCTAGACAGGGAAAATCAATGCCCCGTGCCCTCTCTGAAGAAACTGATATTAGCCGAACGGAAGTACTAACTGTAATAGATGCCATGTTGACGGAGTTAGACTTGGACGTGTTTGAAATCCAAATCTGGCGCTCTATGCGTTGGAGTGACACACCCGAAAACAATCAATAATCCCCACATCTCTTGAAGAAATTAAAACAACAGGTACTTTTCTCCTACTCTAGCTAATCCACCAGTTCATAATATTTCGATAGGTAAGATAAATCGAGACAACAATAAGAAGAATAATTACTACATTAGTAAACCAGCTATTCGTATATCGGCCCATCAAATTCTTATCATTTGTAATCTTCAGAAGAGGGAAAGCCAAAACAGGAATCAGTACCACAGTGGTTGCTGTAAATACCAATGTTAACCACACAGCACTAACATCAACAAAAAGAATATAAAGAGGAGAAAAAGAAAAAAAGATAAGATACCAACGATAAATAGGATCTTTTGTGCTAACTGGCTCTCTCTCTTCAGAAGATTGCTTCATTGTTGGAACAAAAGTACGACAAATATCCGTAAAAACAAGGGCCTGTCCTACACTAGCTCCAATAAAGGTAGAAAAACTAGCACCCCACAAACCTAGGCCAAAAACAACCAGCCCTACCATCCCCTGTGTCTCAGAAAAAATACGCACCAGATCGTCTGCATCCTCTATATCGATACCCAATGGCTGAATGGTTCCTCCGGCTGCAATTTGAAGCAATCCCGCCATCAAAAACATACAAATAACACCAACACTCAGATCAAACCGTTGCTGTTTTAAAAAAGACACACCCTTCCAACCCTTTTCAGAAATAAAATAGGCATAGGTTAGATTGGTAACAGCTCCTGCCTCAGTTCCAATCAATGCCATTATGATCATTAAAGAACTGTATAGCCCTTGAGCTTCGGGCAAAACAGGAACAAAAGCTCCTCTTAAAATCTCTGTAGGATTGGGATTTGAAAGAGCTGCTGCAACCACTAAAGATCCTCCCATAATTGCAATCAAAACTCTGCAAAAATTTTCAATGATTGGATAGCCACCCCAAAACATCATTGAAAATCCAACTAAGGTAAAAGTAAATGACCAAATAATAGCTCCCCACTCAGTAGGAAGAGGAAGCAACAGTTGAGCTGAACTACCCATCAACAACATCAACCATTGATTGCCAAAATGTCGAATAAAGACTAGAGAAATAAGAATTACCCAAGGAACCCAATGGCCAAATCGGCCGTACCCGGTCAAAAGGCTTTCTCCGGTCACCAACACATACTTGGCCGAAGTATTCACCCAAACAAATCGAAAAAGCATAGTAATTCCTAAAACCCAAATCAGGCTGTAGCGATAACCAGCTCCTGCAGTAGAATTTGAAACAATATCTCCGGCACCAAGAACTGCAAGAACATAAACTAGTCCTGGACCTAGAGAATTAGTCCATTTACTCAATTGAAATTTCGATTGAGATTTAGAATGAAAATTTGTTTCGGAAACCGACTGATTATTCAACAGAGATTCCCTCTCATCTCATCTTTTCAAAAAATTCCATATGACTATTCATTACTCTCTGAATAGCTTCTGGATTAGGTTCTAACGTTTCAACGCCTGGTTCCCAGGTACCAGCCAGCAAAATACCATCTTTCCGGGGAACCATATGGTGGACAACGTCTACCATGTAGTCAACCTCTGGTTGAGGTAGGAGAATAGTTATCTGTCCTTTAATAGGCATTAATTCCTCATCATTAAATAAACTTTTAGCACCTAACCCCGTGCAATTAACAATAACATCTTCAGGTAAATTCAATAACTCATCCAAATTAGAAAAATCACGGGCCACAATCTTACCTCCCACTAACTGAAAATCTCTTGTGAGAGCCTTTAAATAAATAGGTGGTTCAATCAACATTGTATTCCATCTCAATACATCCGATGTTGGAAATGGGTGCTCGTACCTATCTAGTTTTTTAAAATTAGGAAAAAGGTTAGTTAATGGACCTCGATGCCTATGGTTCACTTTATCTTTTTCCCTGTTATCTGAATAAAATTCCATCCAACGTACCCCGTAGTAGTCTCCTAGCATTTTCTGAAAATAATTATGCGAAAAACGAGCTACCCATTCGTATTTTTTTTTAAAATCATCTGAAAAATTGGGCCCAGTTGGAATATCAGCATCCCAAACTGCCTCAGCTATATCGGAAGTAGTTTCAGGAGGCAAATCTTTGGCATAGATGGTCACCTCTAGACCTTTTCTTTTTAGCAAATGCGCGGTAGCTAAACCCACCGCCCCACATCCAACCACTGCGTATTTTGTATGTTTAGTACTGAGGGCTTTATCTACCGCCAATTGTGACGTACCCCAAGACAAAGAAATTCCTCGACCTCCATGGCCGTAATTATGAATAACGGTTTTACGTCCAAAATTTTCCTTCTCAACCCTAAAACCAGATATTCGATGGGGACGCAAACCGACTACAGTACGGATTATCCGGTCCCAAGAAACCTTAACTTTGGCAAACTCTCTAGCCCGACCGGAAACTATATGAGCTGAGCCTAGACCGGTCCCCAAAATTGCTAATCCAGTTCTCCTTAACCAATTACGCCGATCCATTGAAAATTCAAATCTCCCCTAGCAACAATATTAATATCTAATGTGCTGAATAAGGCTGACTGAGAATTGGTCGTCCAGGCAATACACCTTCCACTAACTTTGAATCTTTAATTACTGAAACACCATCGACTAAAACGTGAATAATACCGGAAGAATACTGATTGGGCTCTTCATAAGTAGCATTGTCTAAAACAGTTTTAGGATCAAAAAGAGTCAAGTCGGCATCTACTCCTACCTTCAGACGACCTTTCTTTTTCATCTGAGGAACCATTGATTCCAGTCGCTGGGCAGGAAGAAGAGTCATCTTTCGAATCGCCTCCATAAGAGACAAAACCTGTCGCTCCCTAGAGTAGTATCCCAAGATACGAGAAAACGTCCCAGCACCTCTCGGATGAGCGCGACCTTCGATAAAAGGAATACCATCACTAGCAGCAATAACATCGGGTTGGCTAACAATCCACTCATTCATCTCTTCGGACCGGCCATGAATAATGACCCACCCTCCCTGTCGGCGATATGCTTCAAAAGTTTTTTTATTTAATCGCTCACCCGTTTCCACCCATTGAAGGCTTTGATAGTCCTTCCAGTTATCAAATAAGGCCGACTCCAAACGAGTAGATCCGGCTGTGTAGGGATATGCCTCAGTAGTTACATCGATCCCTCTCGTTTGGGCTCCCCGAACAATCTCCAAACATACCTTAGCCAATTCATCAGCCGAACTATTCAAATGGACAATATGAAGAGAGGCTCCGGTAGTTGCAGCATTGGAAATTACTTCCTGAAAAGGCCCAATAACCCCTTTATCACTATAGCCTTGTGGAGAACGCAAATGAACGAAAACAGGCACTCGACTTTTAGCAGCTACTTGAAAAACCCGTAAAATTTCCAGATGAGTAGCCCCGGGAACATACGTAATTCCCAAACCTATCCCCAAGCCTCCCTCCTCCAAACCTTTTTGTAACAATTTAACCAATGCCTGGATCTCTTCTGAATTTACCCGTCGATAAGCATAGTCCTTTCCCGTCAACTGACGGCGTCTTTCAGCTGACATATTCCACAAATGCCCAACATCCACTCCTTGCATCAATTTAAGTCGAGTTGCTAAATGTCCGACTGAGGCTCCATAGTTAATTAGAGCTTTACCTTCACGTGAGGCATACCAAGCTGAAACTGGATAAACCCCTAGTTCTAGTTCTAAAGCCGTTGTTACCCCATCAGCAGCTTGAAAACGATTGCTAACAAGGTCCTGTCCGTGAACATGAAGATCAATGAAACCTGGGGAAACAACAAGACCTGCTGCTTGAATAATCTCTTTTCCATTCAGTTCTCTTTCCGAAATAGCAGTAACGACTCCAGCTGAAATTCCCACATTGCGTATGGCATCTAATCCACTCTCTGGATCCATGACCCGACCACCCAAAATAACCGTGTCAAACTGCTCACGAGAATGCTTGTCTTGACAAGCCATGATAGGTAATACCAAACACCACACTACCAAAATCATTCTCAGACGATTCCTTAATAGTCCTAGACTTATTTTCACCCTAAATCCTTTTTTCTCTGTGATTATTTAGTCCATACCCAATTCCAACCGAGCAGTCTTAGAAGGCATCCCAATCTCTTCAGCCAAGGAAGGAACAAGGTGGGTGACTTGACCTCCTCTAACCGTCATTAACACTCGAGTATCTTCAACCTCTTTTTCGGGAATCTTCAGATAGTTACGATCTAAAACTATAAAATCTGCCCATTTACCTGGCTCTAGAGAACCCAATACATCTTCCTTTATAAGATATTGAGAACCCCAGGCGGTGATAGTTTTAAGAGCTATTTCTCGATCCACGATTTGGCTAGCCCCATAGACATTGCCATCCCAAGCTCTGCGATCGAGCATTCGAGCCAATACCCAAAAAATAGTCAAATCCGTCCCTGAAATTGCCCGATCTACTTCAAATCCATTTGCTATCCCAGCCTCCACAAGAGATCGTCTAGGAACAACCCATTCCAAAGCTTTTTCACCATAGGCTTTGAGAACAGCGGGGGGAGCCTGCCAAACCTCAAATCCGTCTCCTCCCAAAATCATACCTAAATTTTTAATCCGTGGAAGTTGATCGGGACGAGGAGACATCACCAGATGATCGTAAGTATGTCTTTTAGCTCGAACCTCCTCTAGGGTAAATCCAGCATCTTGACTAGCCTTGGTAATAATATCCAAAATATAGTCGATATCCTTGTCACCTACCGTATGATTTCCAACAAATCGACCTCCACTCCTGATGTAGTTATAGAGCATTTTGGCAGAGGGCCTTCCGGGAGCAAATGCACAGGCTAACATGACCGGTTCCAACTGACTGCGTGGTGGAAGCATGCTACAGCCTCTACCGTTTTCGCTAGAACCTTGGGCTCCGCCATACCAGAACATGTCATTTCCTAACCCCTCCATAAACAAAGAAGCATTAATCATGTATTGGTCGGCAAAAAAAACGTCATCTCGCCAATTCCACATCCACATATTGCGAACTGGAAGCTTTTCTTCTCTTGCCAAGTCTCTATACACTCGAATATTAGAAGGCGTATAGGCCAAAGAAGCGAAAGTGGTCATACCGAATCCAGACCAAAAAGTTAATTCCAAACGATGAATATCTTTTAATTTTTCATAATGATCCTTCATCAACACATCATGAAAAATTGAACGAAAATTGGCTCCCCCATCGATACCACCTTGACCAGTCTCACGGCTGAGACGGTTGACGTCTTTACTAGGAAAAACCTTGTCAATTTCATCCATCGCTCTATCGTTAACCATAAAGCCCACAAAAACATCCCTCAATAAAACCGGATTGTGAGGAGCAATTCGGTCTAGTAATTCCTTCGTAAATTGCTTACCATCCAACGCCTTTATGTTGGGTAACCCATATCCACCATTCCCTCCAGTGGCATACTGATATCGATCTCCAAAAGGAAAAACGATGTAAATCCATTGTCCCGGTCTGGCTTTACTAACCGTGTCTTCTAACACACCTGGTAAAGATTGAACCTGCTCGACAGGGCTTCCCTGTAAGGTCCGAAAAATGATGTCATCATCGTTCAGGATCTTTTTTAAAATATGGGAATTTCCCCCAGCCCAATCATAAGGATGCTCATGTACCAGTATGAAACCAGGAAGCACCATTTTCCCTTTCAGATCTATGCTTTTAGTATTTGATTCAACCAGAGAACGAATCTGGCTATTGCTTCCTATTGCCGAGATTTTGCCATCCTGAATAGCCATGGCTTGAGCAACAGTCCCTAGATCAGTAGTGAAATCATCATTATCCACAGTGACAATTTCCCCGTTTAAGATGACCATGTCAGGAGCACTCTGTTTTTGAGCCAATGGACTCTCGCATAGAACAAGACTTAGCATAATCACCAAACAAAAAAGTTTTTGATCAAACATTTTCATCCTCCTAACTAGAACAAATTTTAAAATAGAAGTTGGGAAACATTTATGTAATTTAACTCAGATTATACTGGAGTTTTCACAGATGAAACAGGTATTTTGAGAGTTATAATAGAGTTTGGTTAATGTCAATTTATAGTTAGCTAATCTACTTCTCACCTGGGAGTCAAAAATGTTTTATTTTGTTTTTTTAACAACTCTAATTTTATTTTCGACTTCTGGCTGTCAGCCCCCCACCACCTATGATCTTGTTATACAGGGAGGAAATCTCGTAGACGGCACCGGTACTCCCCCACGAAAAGCAGATGTGGCTATTCACGACGATATTATTTCCGCTGTAGGTAACTTGGGTGATTTCCAAGCAATTCGTACAATAGATGCTGAAGGCCTAGTAATTTCTCCCGGCTTTATTGACATGCACAGCCATTCAGACTTCACACTTCTGGTGGATGGACGAGCTGTTTCGAAGGTCACACAAGGCATAACTACAGAACTTCTAGGAGAGGCCACCTCAGCTGCTCCTGTGGAAGGCCCTCTAATAACCGAACAAAAAGTTGAACTTTCCAACCTTGGACTCTCTCTAGATTGGGCCAGCCTAGACCAATATTTTCAACGACTAGAAAAAAGTGGAATGAGTGTAAATATTGCTTCCACTGTAGGATCAGGCCAAATACGGGCTTGTGTAATAGGCTACGAGGACCGTCCCGCCACAACCAAAGAAATGCTCCAAATGCAAAAACTAGTGGAACAAGCAATGCGTGATGGAGCAGTAGGTCTCTCTAGTGGTCTTATCTATTCTCCCAACCGTTATGCCTCAACTGAAGAACTTATTGGTCTAGCAAAAGTAGCTGCCAAGTATGGTGGATTCTATCTATCTCACATTCGTGGTGAGGATGATCGTTTACTCATTGCCCTAAGAGAAGCCATTCAAATTGGTCGTGAAGCTAAGCTGCCCGTAGAAATACTCCATTTCAAACGTTCTTCTTTTAAACTTGGCCAAGAGCCTTCCCCCTCCATCCAAGAGGCTATTACCTTAATCGAAGATGCTCAAAAAGAGGGACTGCTGGTTCACGCCAACCTCTATCCTTACTCAGCTAGCCAGACTGGTCTCGGCGTCCGCATTCCAAATTGGGTTCACGAAGGAGGTCGTGAAAAATTACTACAGAGACTCCGTACTCCCCAAATCCGCCAACAAATTCGTCAAGAGATAACGGATCTGTTTTTAAAAAAAATAGCAGGAGCCACTCCTGAAACCATTCTCTTCGGTGCCACCCCTTATCCACCACACCAACCCTTCCAAGGAATGTATATCTCCAAAATTGCTAACAAAATGGGAATGGATCCGGCCGAAACCCTCATCGAATTAGTGGACAAGGGAGAAGCAACTACTCGAGCCATTTACTTTGGAATACGGGAACAGGATATGCTCCATGTGCTGAGTCTTCCCTGGACGTCTATAGGAAGTGATGGAAGGGCAATTGCCCCAGAGGGGCCCCTATCCAACTCACATCCGCACCCACGCTGGTATGGTAGCTTTCCGCGTATTTTAGGACGCTACGTTCGAGAACAGCAAATTCTCACGCTTGAAGAAGCTATTAGAAAAATGACTAGTCTACCCGCCTCTCGACTTGGTCTTACTGACCGAGGATTAATTGAAACTGGCAAAAAAGCAGATTTGGCCATCTTCGACCCAAAAACAATTATTGACCTAGCTACCTTTGAAAATCCCCACCAACTATCCCAGGGGGTGGAATATCTCGTAGTAAATGGCCGGTTGGTACTAGACCAAGGACAACACACTGGAAACTACCCTGGGCAGGTCCTTCGCAATACATTTAAAATTGGAGAACTATCTAAATGATCCACCGAAATATTATAAGACTAGTTTCATTACTATTAACCTTGATTGTAACCAGCACATCGGCTGTAGGCAGTCAACTAAATCACGATAGCTATTCACTAGATGATTGGATGAGTGTGGGAAGCGTTCAATCCTTCTCGTGGTCACCAAATGGTATTTATTTCTACTTCACGCGACAATCTGACACCAGTGGTACCACTGAAATTTTCCGTGTCGAAAGTGACGGGGGCCACCCAAGTCAACTCAGCACTAATTCAAAAGGAAAACGTCCTGAACCCAAGCAGGATGTCACTATTTCCCGTGATGGTAAAACTCTTTTTTTTACAGCAGCTAATTACTTTCAAAGCTACAAAAATATTTTCATGATGCCATCTTCAGGTGAAGGAAAGATTACCCGATTAACCTTTAATGATGCGGTTATTGAAACAGCTCCCACACCTTCTCCAGACGGAACTAAATTAGCCTATTTTGCGCGTACTCCCCAGGGAACCAAAATTTTTCTTCTTGATCTAATTCAAAAGACAACTTGGCCGCGCTACCTTACTCATAGTTCTAAGGAAGAACGCTTCCCTGTATGGCACCCAGATGGGGAAAAATTAGCTTTTTGGAGAGAAAATGACATTTGGATTCGCAATTTGGATGGAGGACCTTCAATTCGTCTTATTGAAGATGCCCATGCCAGAGGAAATTACTCTCCGGTTTGGTCGCCTAGCGGCAGTCATATTGCCTTTTTAAACGCAACAAGCGGATTTCAACAAGTGGGTGTAGCTCATGTGCAGACCGGATCAGTAACTCCAATAACTTATTCAGCTCATCAACATAGCCAAGTGTCATGGTCCCCAGATGGAGAATTGTTAGTTTTCACCCGTAGCAATGAAACAGGCATGGGTAATAACGTAGTGGTGACATCTAAAGACGGATCACAACATCGAGTGCTTACTAATGGTCAGGCTGTGCGCAGCTCTCCCAAATTTTCTCCCGACGGAAAATTTATTGCTTATATTGAAACGACTCCTATTCGAACTCCCGATATATGGATTATTCCAACCGAAGGAGGCAGTCCTCAACAAATCACAAACTCCATGGGGAAAATTAATCCTAATCAGCTGAGCCTCCCCAAAGAAATTTTCTACCGCGGACCCGATAATTTAGAAATTCCCACTCTACTCTATAAACCTAAAAAATTTAATCCGGGTCAAAAATATCCTGTCATCGTACGGTTACATGGACATCCCGGTCAATGGAACCATTCCTTCCAACTAATGTGGCAATATTTTATTCAAAAGGGTTTTGTATTAATCGCTCCTAATCCGAGAGGAAGTCGTGGATTCGGTCAAGGATTTCATGATCTCCATATTGCTGACTATGGAGGCACTGAATTTAAAGATGTAATGAATGTGTTGAACTACTTAGAAAAACAACCGTATGTTGATATGACACGCAAAGCAACCTGGGGAGGTAGTGGTGGAGGGTATATGAGTTTGCTCATTGCTACCCAATCGCCTAAAAGCTTTCAAGCTCAAATAATTCGAGCTCCCGTCTCTTCCTGGAAACTTTTAGCGATTGATCGTTTCGGCGCTTCCGGACGTGCCTGGACAGCAACTCGAACCCCTCGCCGAGAACGTTCTGAGTTTGGAGGATCTTATTCTGAGATTCCAGAAGAATATCGACAACGATCTCCTTTGAACTTTGTTGAACAAGTAGAGATTCCTCAACTGCTTTTTCACGGTCTGCGAGACTCAGCAGTTTCCCCTCGACAATCTCAGAAATGGGTGAAACGAATGATTGAACTAGGCAAACAGAACCTAATCGACTACGTAGAGTACCCAGACGAAGATCACAGTTTGCGGCGCTACCAAAAAACAGTTAGTGATCGACTTCAACGAATGGAAAAATTTCTAAATAAGCACCTGCGTCTAGTCATAGATTGACATAGATAGAACGCACTGGAATCTTCTGAAACCTCTTAAAATTTGTAACGCTGATCTATAACGGAATGTATATATAGTTTGATCTTATCGAAGAGGAAGAGTTAGTGCTATCAGCTCCCCTGGATGTTCTTGGGCACCAACCGCAACCACAATATATTGCTTGCCGTTGAGCATGTAAGTCATTGGCACCCCAGTAGCCAGTGCTGGCAGATTGATGATTGTAATTAACTTACCTGTCTGTTTATCCAGAACACGTATGAGCGGTTCTCCATAGGTATGTCGGTTAGCCCCCACAAACAATAACGTCTTCGTTACCAACATGCTGCCTAAATGCTTGTTTCCAGTTTCAGGCAACTCTACTCCTCTTAAGGCAGGGTGATTCTTTACTGCTTCTGGAGTTGTCCCATTGGGAATCATCCATAAATGATTACCTGTTTTCAAATCAATAGCGGTAATCCGACCCCAAGGTGGTTTGGTAAGTGGAAGTCCTTGTGGCCCTTCCAGACTCCAATTGTCATTAATGAAATCCATATCGGACTCAGGACTTTTGACCAAAGCTGCAATAGCAGGACTTGTCCACGAGGTGACGTAAAGAATCCCAGTTTTAATATCAACTGCTCCACTCTGCCAATTGGCACCTCCTATATTGCCGGGTACAAAGATAGTACCTTTTTTACCATCAGGACCATTCTTTAATGAAGGGGGTGTATACAATGGCCCAATGCGGTATTCCGAAACAATCTTGATAGCTTCAGCACGAAGTTCAGGTGTAAAATCAATAAGATCGTCGATAGTTAAACCTTGTAAATCAAACGGTGCTGGTTTCGTAGGAAAAGGTTGAGTTGGAGACAACCGATCACCGGGAACATCACTTTGTGGAACCGAACGTTCTTCTATTGGCCAGATTGGTTTTCCGGTTATTCGATCAAATACGAAGGCAAATGCTTGTTTAGTCAGTTGTACAACAATCTTAATTGGATTTCCATCTACTATGACATCGGTTAAAATAGGTGGTGCCGGCAAATCCGCATCCCAAAGACCATGATGGGTCATCTGAAAATGCCAAATTCTCTTGCCAGTCTTAATATCAAGACAAACGAGACTCTCCGAAAAGAGATTATCTCCTAAACGATGTCCTCCATAATAATCGTTGGTTGCTGCCTCCAGCGGCACATAAACATAGCCTAAATTTTCGTCTACCGATAAAGGGGCCCAGGCTCCAGCGTTCCCGGTATAACGCCATGATTCATTTTCCCAAGTTTCATTACCAAACTCTCCTGGATGAGGAATTGTGTGAAAAATCCAAAGTCGCTTCCCAGTGCGAACGTCATAACCTCTAATATGTCCAGGAGCATTATTCATTGACTTTGGTCTCTGTCCAGAAATTAATGCTGACCCAACAACAATGACCCCATGAGAAATAATGGGTGGTGAAGTAGCTCCAATAGCCGCCTCTATGGGATCTACATATCTATCCAAACCTTTTTTGAGATCAACAATTCCATTCTGACCAAAATCAGACTGTGGAATACCGGTCTTAGCATCCAATGACACCAAAAAATATCCAGCCGTGATAAAAAAGATTCGTTCCTTTACTCCGTCAGTCCAATAAGCTACTCCACGACCAGAATTTCTTCTAGGAGCATCACGCCACCGTACACCTCCGTCCATCCGATAAGTCCATAACGTCTCCCCGGTCGCAGCATCAATGGCCATCGCTGTTCTCCGGTAACCCGCTGTACCATAAAGCACCCCATTAACCATCAATGGCGTAACCTGATAATCAGTTTCGGGATAAGGTCCAAAATTATGGGTTTTCCAACGCCATGCAATCTCCAGCTGTGCAACATTTCCACGATGAATTTGATCGAGAGAAGAATATTTGGTGTTGCCTCCATCTCCGCCATTAAAAAGCCATTCTCCATCTTTAGCACCGTTTTGTGCTGTTACCGACAACATACACATGACCAAACATCCTACGAGTAGTCCGTGCCAATAAATACCATTAGCTATACCCCTTTCTATTCGGTATTGATGTTTTGTTTGAAACGGTAAAAAGATCATCTTTCTCCCCTTATATTTTTCACTTCGAACCACTTTTTTGAAAATTTATTGGTAGCCCCAACGGGATTCGAACCCGTGTTACCGCCTTGAGAGGGCGGCGTCCTAGGCCTCTAGACGATGGGGCCATCCAAGTGAAGAACACCTACTTCTAGCAGGAGCATTCTCCACTTGTCAAATTAACTAGTCACTGAAAAAAGTGGAGGGCTGCATCCATTCTATTTCTGAAAATTAATTTGAGACCAATAAAGAATTACGCTCATGTCACTTCACTACACTAATTTTTCAACGACGATGAGAAAGGATCTCGTCCAACAAAAATCTTTCTAACTGGGAAGAATCCTTCAGAAGTTCTTCAAGACGTAAATAAGAAACAGTAAATTGAAAGGGTTCGACCCGATGGTGTGCTACAGAAATCTGCAACGTTTTCTCTTGATGCAAAATCTCAACCTGGACATCGGAACCCAAATGAAAAAAACAAAATAGGTCGAGCTGCTCCCGAAACTCTCTTTCTATCTGATTTTTTTCCAAATTATTTTACAGGAGTGTTAGTCGAAAAACTTGTGCTGAATTTTTTGGGCAATAATATCTGTTTGATCAACAACTGAAGCTGCTGCTACACCCATAGAAATGCAGATGGCTTCACTAATTTCCTCTTTCGTTGCCCCATATTGGAGAGCCTTTTTGACATGTCCTTCTAGACATCCCTCGCATTGAAATCCCAAAGAGGCCGCAATGGCAATAAGTTCTTTTGATTTACGATCAATCTTCGAAGCCTTATAAGTTTCCTTATAAAAACGAAAGTAAATTTTCCTCATACGCTCTTCGATCATAGTGTATGAGAGCCATGCACTCTTTTTAGAGTTACTTTCCAAAGCCTCAGTCTCCTTTTTTTCGATCACTTCGTCCATCATGAAACCGCCAAAAAGGTTAACATTACTCTAAACTATCTGTCCAGAGCCGGATAGCAAGGTAAGTTATTCATGTGCAAAGAATAGCTTATATTTTTGCAGAGTAGGTAGTTGTGTTGTTATCTTAACCACGATGCATTTGTTGACTTTTCTTATAGTTTTTTTTCTATCTTTTCTCCCGGTTTTTCCCGTTACCCAAGAAAGAGCCAAAATAGATTTACCCTACGAAGATGACATAGTTACCATCGAAGCCAATCAACTATCCCGAGAATCTACTAATGTTTGGTTGGCAGAAGGCAACGTAATCGTGACACACACAGACGGCGTTCTGAAATCTCCACGACTTACATATGACTCTGCCACTGGTAATGTGGATGCTGAAGGTCCAATCGAGTTTATAAAAGACTTACAATGGCTCAAAGGAAGTTATGCTGAATTCAATCTGAAAAATGGTACTGGAACTATCCATAATGCTGAAGGTTTCACTGACACAGAACTTTACATCAAAGCGAAACGATTACACAAAACTGGTCCTAAAACCTATACAATTCAAGAAGGATTTCTCACAGCCTGTGAGGAAGCAGTTCCCAAATGGAGTTTCACCATCAAAACCGGCTCTATTAAGTTAGGCGGCAATGTCAAATTCAGAAACACCCTTCTCAAAATTAAAAAAGTGCCCGTATTATATTTACCTTTCATGCGTTTCCCTACTGGAGAAAAGAAACGTTCGAGCGGATTTTTGCCGCCTTCTATAGGGAGATCAAATAGCAAAGGTCATAAATTCAGCCAATCTTTTTACATGGTATTGGGACAAAGTGCAGACCTATTGCTACGTGGAGATTATTTTTCAGAACGTGGACTTGGACAAGGACTTACCTTTCGAACACGACCTAATCAAAACACCAGTCTTGAAATAGACTGGTATGGTGTGAACGACCGTAAAAATCAGGGAGGAACTAGCTTTGACGGTATGGGAGAAACAACACTGCCGGGAGGGTTTAGAGCTGTTGCCAATTTCAACTTAGTTTCTAGTTTTATTTTCAGACAGGTCTTTTCGGATAATTTTGCAACTGCTACACGACCTACCGAAAACTCTCGAGTTTTTGTCAGTAATAATTTTCAATCTCGGTCCTTTAATTTTTTGGTCTCACGTGAGGAAACTATCTTCCCTGGACCCAATGCAGTTACCCGAAATACTCCTACACTCAATTTCAAACTAATGGGACATAAACTTTTCAAGACTCCCTTTTACCTGGATCTCAACACATCAGCAGAAGGAAGAAGCCGTAGTGACAGTAAATTTGAAACTCCTGGAATAACCCAACGATTAGATTTTTTTCCCACACTTTACTTTTCGATCCCCCTATCTCAAAATCTACGCCTAACCCCTAGTCTAGGTTTCAGGGAAACTTTTTACAGCGACAGTCTGAAACTCCAAGAAAACAGTAAGACCCCTAGCGGAGAAAGTATCCATCGACAGTATTTGGAGTTAGCACTAGATCTAAAAGGATGGGGTCTTTCTAGAATTTACCAACGGCCTAATGGGAATCGCTGGAAACATGTAATGGAACCTGCAGTTAGTTATCGATATCTGGCAGGCCTAGACAATTTCGACCAAATAATACGATTCGATGAGCATGACGCAATTGCTAACACCAACGAAGTCGAGTACTCCATTTCAAACCGAATTTTTGTCAAACGAAAAACCAAATTGGGAACCATAAACCATGAGTGGCTTTCCTTTAAAGTTGCACAAAAATACTTCATTGATCCTGACTTTGGCGGTGCGTTAAAAACAAATCGAGCCAACCAATTCTTTCCACTAAATACAATTACTGGATTCCCTTTTGGAGGATATCGACGTAACATATCCCCTATCAACTCTTTACTCCGCTTCAGCCCCGAACCGAGCTATAGCTTTGATGTGCGGGGAGACTACGACCCAGCTTTCCAAACTTTCCGAAATTTTTCATTAACAGGTTTTCTCAACCGTCCTGATTTTTCCTTAGGAACAACTTACTTCCTAACTCGAAAACTTGAACCAGGAAGCTTTAAAACAAATCAACTACAGGCATTCATAGCCCTAGGTAATATTTTACGAGGTCCGTCAACTTCTACAACGTTCAGTTATGACACCCGTTCAGCCCGTTTTTTAACTTACCAAACTCGGCTAAATTACGCTTGGGACTGCTGTAGTGCATCACTAGAATATCAAGGGTTCAATGTTGGCGTTAGAGTGGAAAAATATCTCCGCTTTTCCTTTTACTTAAAAGGGTTAGGCTCTTTTGGAACTATTCAACCCCCTGAAAAAATATTCTAAAAATCTAAATGTATCCTTTGATATATCTCTCTCTTGGCTCAAATTTAGAGGACAGAAAGGCCAATCTTGAAGTAGCACTAGATCAGCTCAAAACAAAAGACTCTGCGATTCAAAAACAATCATCCTTTTATGAGACAGAACCTGTCGAATGGCTAAACCAACCTTATTTTCTGAATTTGACATGCCAGATTAAAAGTCGACTTAACCCTCAAGAACTGCTTAAACTGTGTCAAAAGATTGAACGCCAGATGGGACGCATCCGCCAACAACCTAAGGGGCCCCGTAGTATTGATATTGACATACTCTTTTATGGACAATTGGTTATTCAATCACCAATTTTAAAAATTCCCCACCCAGCTTTGCATCAACGCAATTTCGTATTAACTCCTCTGGAGGAAATTGCCCCTAATTTCAATGACCCCACCACTGGTAAATCCATTCATCAACTCCGATTTGAATGTGTCGACAAATCTAGTGTTGTAGTATGGAATGACAACATTTAGGATGCAAAAAAAGAACCAGTCTCTCCCCTCTAACTCAGGCATACTTCGTGAATACTTCTTCACTATCATTTCCTGTAGCATTTTTGCCTTGTTTCTTACCATCTACGTCATTCACCCAATGAGTGTGCCCACCCCCTCCATGGAACCCACTATCCTAATTGGAGATAGAGTTTTAGTTGACAAGTTCACTATTCGGAATGGATTTACATTTGGTTCTCCTCTAACTCCAACAGAAGTGGTAAAAAGACAGGACATTGTCGTCTGCAAATCTCCCCTTCAACCTACAATACTATTGGTTAAAAGAATTATCGGAATACCTGGAGATCAATTAGAAATCCGTAACAAGATCGTTTACATCAACAGTAAACCATTGGATGAACCTTACAAGAAACACTCGGACAACAAAACATACTCACGTAATGAACAAAAATTTATCCTAAGAGGTTTCCAGAGGGACAATTACGGTCCTGTAACTCTTCCCAAGGCTAGTTATTTTGTTATGGGAGACAACCGTGATGATAGTCTTGACAGCAGATATTGGAACTTCCTACCTCATCAAAACCTAATAGGAAAACCTCTATTTATTTTCTGGTCCTTTCAAGATTCCCCCAACTCCCATCTCAAAACATCTTTTCTGGAAATCCTGAAACTCTACACCAAACGTATTATCCTTTTTCCAACTCATACTCGCTGGAAGCGCATGGGTCGATTTCTTAAATAGTCAGTCCCTGACAGAAAACTCAATTGATACTATAATGGACAGCTTTTCCTGGGATTGTGAAAAATAGGCTGTTTTGGTCCAGTGTTTTTCTTTACAAAAATGGATATTCCCGAAAACATACCTGAACAAATAGAAATTGAACACAAAGAATATTCCCACAGTGCTATCCGTGAATATTTCGTCAGCATTGTTGTTTGCAGTATCCTAGCTCTTTTTGTAACTACCTATGTCGTTCACCCAATGACTGTTCCCACACCCTCCATGGAACCAACAATACTGGTAGGAGATCGACTACTCATTGATAAATTTAATATCCGCAACCATTTTCTAGCCCATCCATTCCTAATACCTAGCCATCCTATCCAAAGGCACGATGTAATCGTTTTCAAATTTCCAGATCAGCCTGAACTCTTATACGTCAAACGAGTAATTGGACTACCCGGAGACCAATTTGAAATTCAGGACAAAAAAATTTATATCGACAATAACCCTTTGAATGAACCCTACAAAATCCACTCCGACCCCTATGTTTATTCAAAAACAAATCAACATAATTGGTTTAATTCAGAAATTAAACGAGACAATTTTGGTCCGATCAAAATACCTAAAAATTTCTATTTTGTTATGGGGGACAACCGTGATGACAGTGCTGACAGCCGCTATTTCGGATTGCTTCCATCCGACCACGTGGTGGGTCAACCTTTGTTTGTTTTTTGGTCCTACAAAGATGATCCAGATGCCTATTTAAAAACATCCCCACTAGAACTAATTTATTTGTACGGAGAGCGCATTCTCTTTTTTTTAACTCGAACCCGATGGGATCGTTTAGGACAAATGATAAGATAAATAGGCACACTACAGAGTGATATGCCCCTCAAAACTACAACAACTAACTATCCGGGTTATCACAACAAAACTTCAGAAGAGAAAACAAAGGAATTCTCAGAATCACACTCTACACCAGCATCACAATCGCCTACATCATCCTCTTAAAAATTCGCTCAGATTGTTCACTATTCAACGGTAACTCTCTCGAAGACATAGGACCATCTTCCAAAACAGGTTCAAGTTGATCAAGGCTGGGCCGCTCATTCTGTAAAAATAGGCCAGTATAGATTATTTCACCCCACATCATAGCCTTCTCACAGGCAGATTTCCAATCACTTGGATCGTGTCCTTCGTCCTCGAGAGGCTTCACTCGGGGTTTGAAAAAATTGTAATCATTATCATGATTAAATGTGACACAGGGACTAAAGATATCAATTAAAGAAAATCCTTTATGTTCAATTGCTGCCTTCATTAGATTTACTAATTGTTTCCCATTCCCACTATAACCACGGGCCACAAAAGTAGCTCCGTTCATAATGGCCGAAGTGATTGGATTAATTGGCTGTTCTACACTACCGTAGGGAGAGCTTTTTGTTTGCATATCCATACAACTCGTAGGAGAAAGCTGACCTGTAGTTAAGCCATAAATTTGGTTATTCATAACAAGATAGGTTAGATCTACATTTCGACGAGCAGTATGAGTAAAGTGATTGCCTCCAATCCCATAACCATCCCCATCGCCCCCTGTAGCAATTACAGTTAATTCAGGATTGGCCATTTGAACACCAGTAGCTACAGCAAGAGGTCTACCATGCAAAGTATGCATTCCATAGGCATTAAAGTATCCAGGAAAATTAGAAGAACAGCCTATACCACTTACGGTTACGATCTCATGGGGCATAATCCCCAACTCTGAACAAGCCTTCTGCAGTCCCTTAAGAACCCCGAAATCACCACAACCGGGACACCAATCAGGCTCTACTTTCCCCTTGTACTCCTGTGGCTTTAAGGAAACGACTGAATCTGTAGGCACATTTTGTGTAGTACTCATATTTTACTCCTTTAAACCATAACCTCTTGAAAAGGTACGGAATGATTGGTCTTACCTGACAACTGTTCCAACACTGCCTCTACAATGTGGTGAGGCATGAAGGGTTCACCATCATACTTGCGAATATGTCCATCAACATCACAACCTGTTTCACTTCGAAGATAGCGAAAAAATTGTCCCGAATAATTATTTTCAACAATAATAGTGCGTTTTGAATTATTAATAACCTGGCTCACAGTCTCTGCATGAAAAGGTACAATCCATTTGATAGAAAGCTGATTAGCTACAACGTTCTTCTCCTTCAGTAACTCTATTGCTTCATTGATCACTCCACGAGTAGATCCCCATCCAATTAGAGTGACTTCAGCATCATCTGATCCTTCCAACTGAGGTTCTTCAATTTGACTTAGAGCGGCTTTGAACTTTCTAGCCCGCTTCTCCACCATAGCCCGCCGTTTATGTGGATTAGTAAACTCATCACTAATCAAGATCCCTTCTTCATCATGCTCATCGCTAGCTACTACATGAATATATCCTTCCAGTCCAGGAATGGCTCGTGGAGAGATCCCACTTTCCGTATCTTTGTAGCGCTGATATCCATCAGTATCCGAGGAAGTTGTAATAATCTCTCCTCGATCAATTTCAGGTTGCATGTTTATCGCATCGGGATCCACACTGAAAGTCCCTTCCGAAATTAAAAGATCTGAAAGTAAGATACCGGGACACTGGTATTTGTCGGCTAGATTGAAAAGTTCAGGAACAGTATTGAAGGCATCTAAAGCATCACGGGGAGCTACAATAAAACGTTCAAAATCTCCTTGGCTAGCACCCAAGCACTGCCATAAATCACCCTGTTCTGTCTTAGTAGGAACCCCTGTCGAAGGACCAGCTCGCTGTACGTTGATAAAAACAACAGGAATTTCCATCATCCCTGCCATTCCCACTGCCTCGGTCATTAATGCAAAACCACCTCCAGAAGTGGCACACATGGCCCTACACCCAGCATGAGCTGCTCCTATGGTCATATTGGCAACTCCAATCTCATCCTCCACCTGCCGAACCATAATGTCTAATTCCCGAGCATTTTTTGCCATCCAGTGAAGAACTCCTGTAGCCGGACTCATCGGATATGCACAATAAAACTTCACCCCGGCAGCTGCACCACCCATAGCCAAAGCGTCGTTTCCAGTCCAAACCGCCAGAGGCTTGGGCCCAGTTGGCAAAAGATCCTCAAAAGGTTCAAAGTTAGTACAGGCATAATCAAAAGCTGCCTGAGCTGAACCAACGTTTTCATCTACTACAGATTGACCTTTTCGCTGAAATTGCAGTGTGAGCGCGTCAGAAAGATCTTGAAAATCCAACCCAAACAAGGAAGTAATGACGCCCAGAGCAACCGTATTCTGAACCATCCGAGATTTGCCGGCTAACTCAACGACTGGAACGGGGCACAAATGGACTCCCTCTGCAACCTCACCAGCCTTAGAAGGATCAATTGAATCACTATTAAAAATCACTCGTCCTCCTGGGCCCATCAACCCAAGATGACGGTTCATAGTATCCTGATTCAAACAGAGCAGAAGATCTAATTTATCGCCATGATTATCCAGGGGTTCATCACTAACACGTATAGTAAGGAATATATGTCCACCTCGAATAATAGACTGATAGGCATTGTACGCATACAGACTTAGACCTCGACGCACAAAAAGACGGGCCAAAATATTACCAGGAGTCGCAATTCCCTGCCCTGCGGCACCTCCAATGGCAAGACCTAGATCATATTTTCCTGCGGGCATATAGTCTCTCCTCCCATGACCACACTACCAATCCAATCTGGCCTTGGGTAAATAATTACGAAAATAAAAACGGAAACCAATCGTCTTCTAGAGGACTCTGTTTTTAGTTTCCGAAGAGCATCTTACAAGGTTTTCACAAGTTTTGGCAAACAATCGCCTAGCCAAAAGCATCCAGATTAAAAAATCTAAGCAAACAACATAAGACCATTGATTGATGGAGCAGTCAACGATTTAGTAACATGTTTTCCATGAGTTTAATGTTCAATTTGAAATTCATTTTTTGTGAGAATAAAGACTTCAAACCGGTCCCTATTAATTGACCCTGCAACCCCATGCCTTTATCTACTGAAAATCAAGAAAATATAGTATCTATTGCCCAGGCCCACACACGCAATTTTTGTATTATTGCCCACATTGATCATGGCAAATCGACCTTGGCAGATCGTCTGCTAGAGCTAACAGGCACCTTAGAATCTCGCCAAATGAAAGATCAAGTTTTAGACCGAATGGATCTGGAGCGGGAACGCGGTATTACTATTAAAATGGCAGCTGTTCGTATCTATTACCAAGCCCGAGATGGAGAGATATATGAGTTAAATCTAATTGATACTCCAGGTCATGTAGATTTCAGCTACGAAGTTTCTCGAAGCCTGACAGCATGTGAGGGAGCCATTTTAGTAGTAGATGCTGCCCAAGGGGTAGAGGCACAGACCCTAGCTAATGTAAATCTAGCACTCAAGCACAACTTAACTATCGTCCCAGTAATCAACAAAATAGACCTCCCCGCTGCAGATCCAGATCGTGTAAAAAAAGAAATAGAAGAGACACTTCTTATTGACGGCTCCGAATGTCTATTGGCTAGCGCTAAGTTAGGACAGGGAATTGAAGAAATTTTAGAAGCAATTATAAAATTTGTTCCTCCTCCGTCAGGAGACAGCAAAGCTCCTCTTCGTGGTCTTATCTTTGACAGTCACTTTGATCCCTACTTGGGAATCATTGGCTACGTGAGAATTATTGATGGAACCTTAAAGTCTGGAATGGAAGTTCTCATGATGTCCTCTGGTGCTACAGTCGAAGTCAGCGGAGTAGGAACATTTGCTCCTGAAATGCGTTCAACCGAGGTCTTGAGAGCAGGCCAAGTTGGTTTTGTCCATGCCGGCATTAAAGAAATAGGACAGCTTTGTGTCGGTGACACAATCACCCAAGCCACCAAACCCGCTGATGAGCCTCTTCCTGGTTACAAAGAAGTTAAACCGATGGTCTTCTGTGGGCTCTATCCAGTAGATAGCGATCAATTCCCTGAACTAAGAGAAGCTCTTTCGCGCCTGCAACTCAACGATGCAGCTCTGTCTTTTGAACCAGAAACATCAGCTGCATTAGGATTTGGTTTCCGTTGTGGTTTCTTAGGACTCCTCCATAGTGAAATTATTCAAGAGCGCTTGGAACGAGAATTTGATTTGGAATTGGTCGCTACCAGTCCATCTGTTGTCTACAACATCAAGCTCCAAGATAACTCATCTGTACTAATTGATAATCCAACAGACTGGCCAACAACAGATCGAATATCCAGCGTAGAAGAACCTTTTATTCTGGGAACTATCGTTACGCCCAGTGATTACGTAGGATCCTGCATGGAATTGTGTACAGAAAGAAGAGGCATCTTCGGAACCATGGAATACAAGGGTATTAATAGGGCGGTCTTAACTTATCGACTTCCACTAGGAGAAATTATTTTAGATTTTTTTGATACCCTCAAAAGTCGTACCCGTGGCTATGCCTCATTTGATTATGAGTTTGCTGGTTATAAAGAAACTGCATTAGTAAAACTAGACATCCTAATCAACGGTGATACCGTAGATGCATTGAGCTTTATCACTCCTAAAGACAGGGCTTATCACCGCGGAAGGGCTTTAGTACACCGTCTAAAAGAAATACTTCCTCGACAGATGTTCGAAATTCGAATTCAGGCAGCTATTGGATCACGAGTAATTGCTGCCGAAAAGGTCCAGGCATTGCGAAAAAATGTACTGGCAAAATGCTATGGGGGAGATGTCACCCGAAAAAGAAAATTGTTGGAAAAACAAAAAGAAGGTAAGCGACGCATGAAAGCAGTTGGACAAGTTGAAATTCCCCAGGAGGCCTTCTTAAGCGTTTTACGTGTGGGAAATGAATAAATTAACGTACTCAAACAGACAATCTGTCCAGTTGGGAATCTATATACACATCCCTTTTTGCAAGCAAAAATGCTTCTATTGTGACTTCAACTCAGGCCCTATTCATCAGGCAACACGTAAAACCTATCTTAGATCCCTAAATCAAGAAATAACCCTTTCTCCTTGGAAGAATGCAACAGTTGAAACTCTATTTTTAGGTGGTGGAACACCTTCGGAATTAACATCATCTGAGTTGGAAACTCTGATATCAACTCTGAAAAAAACTTTTGTTTTTTCGGATACTATTGAACAAACGATCGAATGTAATCCTGAATCTCTAGATTTAGAACTAGCTACCGCTCTTTACTCCAAAGGATTCAATCGGATTAGTCTAGGAGTACAATCCTTTTACAACCACCATCTTCAGAACTTAGGAAGAATTCACAACGTTGATCAAATTAAAAAAGCATATGACCTAATAAGAAAAGTGGGATTCTCCAACATTAACTTCGACTTGCTCTTTGGTCTGCCAAATCAGAGTTTAGAAGAGTGGAAAACTGATTTATATAAGGCCATTGAACTATCCCCAGAACATCTTTCTCTCTACAATCTTACTGTTGAACCTGGTACAGATTTCAGCCTCCAGCAAACTCAAAAAAACCTAAAAAAAATAGATGAAGACCTTGTGGCAGACATGTACGAAATGGCCATGGATGTTACAGCGGATGCCAACTACGAACAGTATGAAACTTCGCACTACTGCCGACCCAATAGGCAATGTGCACACAACATGACCTACTGGCAAAACAAACCATATTTGGGATTCGGCGTCAGCGCTACATCTTTAATTGATGGAATCCGTTCAACCAACACCGAAAATTTGAATGAATATACACGTACAATCGATCAAGGTCAGCCCAAACAAGCTATCTCAGAAAAATTAGAAGGAATAGCAGCCTTGAAAGAAGAAATTATGTTGCGATTACACACCAGAGAAGGAATTTCTCTAAAAATACTTTCACGACGCTATCAATGTGATGTGGCCACTCTATTCTCTGAAAGTTTAGACATGTTAAGCAGGCAACAATTAATCATAAAACAGAAAGATAGAGTCAGGCTAACTCGAAAAGGTAAACTATTTGCCGATCAGGTATGTTTACAGTTTTTGTAACTTAATAACCAAATTTACAGCCTCCTCCCAAAACACGTCTCTAAATACTTTCTGCGATATTTTTGATTTCTTAAGATCAGTTTAGAAAACTATGGAATTTGCTGTCCTAGATACTTCTCTAACAAGTCAGAGGTGACTTGGGTATGAGAACATTGCCACACAGCCCTGCCATCTTTCAAACCAATCACCTGAGGAGAACAATGTGAAAAACCGGTTCTTTTTTCCACATATTGAGAAACTGGACGATCCTCAATAACATGAATTAAGTAGACGGGAAATTCAGGATTAGAATCGAAAAAAAATTCAACTTCCTTGTAAGCACTGGCACTAATGGGACACTTTGTACTGTGTTTGAATAAAAGAGCACAGCCTTCTCTAAATACATTATCGACTTGCTCCAAACTGGTAATTTGTTGCATCTTTCAACTCTCGAAAAGGGACTATCCATCACTTGTACTGACGATATCCTCTATTTTAAACTGAAGTTTTTCGAATGATTCGTTTGAAATAGTGCCCTCACGACCCGAATCCTGCTGAATCGCAATGTAACTGTTATCCCCTTGTATGAAAGCAAAAGTGAGTTCTTCTCCATCCTTGCGTGTTACAACAACTTCCACATCAACTTCGGCAATTGATTGACTAATTTCGCTAGATTCCTTAATAGACTCGTACTTAATATCGTCCATCGGATACCAAAACTTATATCCAATTGCCTCTTGATCTTTTTGAGCCTCAGGCTCTTCAATGATCCACTTATAGTCTTCCCGTCTTAAAACAATTTCTCCCTCTTCACGGCGCATAACCAAACGATCAATTTCTTCTTGCGATACATTGATAACGTCCTTATCACGAAAAGCCCAAACGTCTTGTATTAATTTTTTACGCAAATCCTCTTGAACAGTAAATACCGAAACCCGATCAGAATTGAGAGCATGATAGTTTCCATCTATCTCTTTTCCCACTTGCAGTTCACTCCAACGATCTTCGCCTTCATGCCGAAGTCGAATTCTTACCTTAGGTTTGTTGAGACCGTACTTCCTTAAACCTTTTGGCTGATCTGATATAAAATTCTGGACTTCTCCATACTGCAAAGCAGAAAGAAGGTTGCTCACTGTGTTCTGGTCGGCCCGCTCCGAAATTGGCTCTTCCAAAAACCAATCCTTCTTTCGCATCAAACGAATTTGACCCTTAGGACCATCAATCTCAATAGCCTGTGTCTTATTACTTTCAAAAAAAAGAATCTTCTTGCTACGCCATTCCTCAAGGTCCTTATCCGCACTAGAATAAATTTGGTTCGAAGTTAGAAAAACCTGATTGGTCCCCGCAAGCTGAACATAGATTTTGCTGCCAGTATAGTCCTCTCCCCCAACGAGTAAAGTCTGCTCCTGTTCCCCAGAATCAATCTTCAAAACCATTCTGGGATTTTCTAAGCCATACACCTTGACTTCATTTTTTCCCACAGTGAAAATTCGATCGCGCTGAGCTCCTTCCAAACTACTTAGAAGTCCTTCTACACTGGCTTTGGAAGCCATCGACTTAATCGGTTTCCGAATGATCCATTCCTCACCTTCCCTAATCAGTACTAGATCTTGCTGATTGAACCGAGAAAGCTCAAGACCGATAACATCTTCCTGTTCAGACCGCAGAAGACTCTTTTCCAAATTTTTGGCCTCTTCTCTTGCCTTCTGACCTTCTATCTCATAAAAGTATACAAAGGCTGACAATCCAAGAAAGATCAGCAACAGTGCACCTAGTTTTTTCATCTAGACCTCTCTATTTACCTTTTCTTCTGTGCCAGACAAACACGCCCAAAACTAAAATCATGGCAGGCAGAAAAAACCTCATACCCCAATTCATTAGTGCAAGATGGGCCTGAGTGGCTTCAATCCGACGATTTTCCGGGCTCTTTGGACGAACAGCTATAAGATCAGCCTCTTCAGCGAGCCAACTTATTGTCATTAAGAGCAAATCCCCATTAGCAGCAGAACCAAAATAACGATTACTGGCAAAATCTGAGTCTCCAAACAAAACTAGGCGAGCTTCTCCCTGGGGAATCTCAAGCGCCTCTGAATCTTGACTCTCCACATTACTGCCTGCAATATCTTGCTCCTGAACTTCATCAGTTGCGCCAATAGAACGGGTAGCAACAACAGCTAGATCCAGAGGTCCCTTCAAATCTCTTCCTTCGTTAAAAGCGGCTCGTCCTCCTCTAAGATTGCTCTCAGCCCAACTGTTTTCTGAAGTCTTTAACAATCCCATCAGTTCATAACCCAAAGAACTTTCTGAAATACCTACGTTCTGGGCAAAGGGGAAAAATGCCATTGCTCCACCCAATTCCTTAACAATTGGATGATCAGCATATTCTGCAACTAATGGAGCGGCCGCACCTAAACCAAATAGCTGTCCTAATCCACTAGCATCAAGAACCATCTTATTACTCAACTCTAGGCCATACTGTTTAAGAAAGTCAGGCATTTCAAACTTTGTATCAGGATCCACTAGTAGGAGCATTTTCCCTCCAGAAACTAAAAACTCCTGCAAGTGATTAATTTCGTTGGGTAAAAAATTAATTTTTGGTCCAGCAGATATCAATAAAGTGGCATCCTTAGGTATTTTATTTTCCTGAGCTAAATTGTAACTTTTCACTTGGTAGTTCTGCTTTTCTACTGCCTCCCGCACAAAAGAAAATCCTTCCGCCTCAGTATCTTGAATGTCGCGTTCCCCATGGCCTTGGAGAAAATAGACAACTTTTGCCTCCTCACGCGTCACTTTAATAATTGCGTTGGTAATTTTTTCTTCATTATAGTCATCTAACATCTCCCGTTTAATTCCACTACTTACCACCACTTGCCCATCACGTTGAATCTCGTATTCAGCAGTTTTCCCAGGATTCTCTTCTGGATCCATGCTCTCGTAATTTAGATGAGAGGAAAGGTATCGGAACTCTTGCATAAAATTTTGAAAATTCATCTGGGCAGGCTCACTACGGAAAAATCCTACAATCTCTACATCAACCTCTAAATTTCCTATAACCTTGTGCGTTTGCTCGGAAAGCGAATACATCTGCTGTTCCGTCAAATCTACTCTTTTATGATGGCGAAAGTTTAGGAAATTAGTTAGGACCAAAATGCCTAAAACTAACAGAGTCATTAGCCCAGCAGCAGCCCCATACTGAACAACTCGAGTCTTTAGAGAAGCACGCAGCCTAGAAAAATTAGTCGCTATGTAAATAAGAACTAGCCCTACACCTCCGTAAAAAGCTATTTCAAACTTCCAATCCCACTGTTTAAAAACTGAGTAGTAAAAAAAAGATGTAAAAAGAAATAAAAAACCAGCATATCCTATATTGTCAGTAATTTTTCTAAGCATCTACTGTCTCCATTTCGCCGAACCCAGCGATACCGAGGTTAAAAATAGTCCAAGAAACACGAAAGAGAGATAAAACACAACATGCTGAGAGTCCAGTACCCCTATAGTAAAATCATTATAGTGGTTAAGAACTGATAGATAGCGCATCACCTCGTTTGTCATTGTACTGCTAGCACCAGCTGCAGCATCTAAAACCCATAGGACAAGAAATGTCCCAAATGTCACAACAGCAGCCACAATCTGGTTTTCCGTCAATGAAGAAATAAAAATACCCACTGCTATTAGGGTTTCACCTAACAGAAATGCTCCCAAATATCCAACTAATATAGGTGCCATTAATGGAGGGGGTTGACTAAAAAAATATAAAAAAAACGAATACAAAATAGAAGGAACTAACATTGTCAAAAGAAACAGGGACAACGCTGTAAACTTACCTAAGACAAGTTGGACAGAAGTAATAGGAGAAGTAAGAAGCAACTCAATAGTCCCTCTCTTCTTTTCTTCAGCCATTGTTCCCATGGTAATCATAGGTACTAAAAATAGGAGCATTGTACTCATAAATCCTAGGAATCCACGAATGACAGCTGCCGGAGCATCAAAGGGAGGTGGTGGCGTCCCAAATTGCTGGGACTGAACCATCCTCTGCATGACAAAATGCATAATATTTTCAAGAATAAGAGTGAAAAAATAACCAGAAAGAGCAAAGAAGACCGCTAGCACAACATAGGCAATAGGACTAACAAATAGCGAGCTAAGTTCCCTTTTGATAATGGCCAGATAATTCCTCATACTGCCTCCTCCTCTATTGCTGACTCCTCCTCAATAACCTCTTCTTCAGTAGTTAGTTCTACAAAAATTTCTTCCAGAGTCATAGCCTGAGCACTCAGACGACATAGATCCAATCCAGACTCAATCACTTTTCTAGCGATTAAATGCCTAACATCCTGTGTTCCATCCGCTTCTATTAAAACTGGATAATGATCTCCTTGGGGTTGACCTAGGGAAACATCTCTAACCTGTGAAATCTCTGATAATAGGCTTGGAAGACTTTCTGCACTACCTAACACCTCCAATTCAATTCTCTGGCCACTACCCATTTGACTAATCAAATTTGAAGGAGTATCACTGGCCACTATCCGTCCCTTATTGATAATGACCACCCTATCGCAAGTCATACTCACTTCTGGCAAAATGTGTGTCGAAAGAATCACGGTATGATTGCCAGCTAGACCTTTAATCAAATCCCTTACTTCCATAATCTGTCTAGGATCGAGTCCAATTGTAGGCTCATCTAAAATAAGCACCTCAGGCTCGTGTATTAGTGCCTGAGCTAATCCCACCCGCTGCTTGTATCCCTTAGAAAGATGTTTAATGAGTCGATTCCCCTCACTAACCAACCCACATTTTTCTTTGGCTGTTTCTAAACAAGAGCTTAGATAGGGTCTGTCTACACCTTTAATAGTTGCCACAAATGCCAAATAGGAATCAACGGTCATTTCCGGATAAAGAGGAGGATTTTCAGGTAAATATCCTACCCGTCTTTTCACTTCTAGTGGATTTTCAAATACATCAAATCCAGCCACTACTGCCCTTCCCTCCGTAGCTGGGAAAAAACCAGACAAAATACGCATGGTGGTCGTCTTCCCTGCTCCATTGGGACCGAGAAAACCCAGAATTTCTCCAGGATGGACTTCAAAACTCACATCCTGAACGGCTGTTTTCAAACCATATTTTTTCGAAAGATTTTCTGTTCTAATCATATCCGTCTCCCTAGTATCTCTGACCCCACTCTACATTAATTTTCAGATCTCACCTTCAATTTGAGTACTTTTCCTGCACATAATCCTCTAAAATTTCTAAAAATTCAACCACAATCCTCTTTCCCTTCAAAGTGGTAACATGTTTTCCGTCGATATAAACAGGGGCTTTAGGATCCTCTCCCGTTCCAGGAAGTGAAATGCCAATATCAGCATGCTTTGATTCTCCGGGGCCGTTAACTATACATCCCATAACAGCCACCTTAAGATCTTCCACGCCAGGATAAATCCCCTTCCAAGATTTAATCTGATTATTTACATGGGTCTCTACCTCATCGGCTAGTTCCTGGAAAAAAGTGCTAGTTGTGCGACCACAGCCCGGACAAGCACTAACCTGGGGAGTGAAACTTCGAATGGCAAGAGATTGTAAAATGTGTTGCGCCACAATAACTTCTTCCACTCTTTCTCCCCCGGGACGAGGAGTCAGACTGATGCGGATAGTATCTCCGATGCCTTCCTGGAGTAAAATAGAAAGAGCAGCAGTACTGGCAACCACTCCTCTGTTTCCCATCCCGGCTTCCGTAAGTCCCAAATGAAGAGGATAATCACAACGAGCAGCTAACTGACGGTAAACCGCCAACAAATCAGGCACAGCTGAAACCTTAGCACTAAGGATAATACGGTCAGCAGATAATCCATATTCTTGAGCCATCTCCGCCGATTCAATACCGCTCTGAATAATAGCTTCAATGAGCACCTCGCTAGCATCCTTCGGTTTTGGGGAACTCGCATTAGCATCCATCAATCGAGTTAATAACTTCTGATCCAGAGAACCCCAGTTCACTCCAATACGAATTGGCTTTTCATTTTCAAGAGCAACTTCGATCATTTGCTTGAAATTGGAATCTCTATGTCGTCCCATCCCTACATTCCCTGGATTAATGCGGTATTTACTGAGAGCCTTAGCACACTGTGGATAACGGACTAGTAGAAGGTGTCCGTTGTAATGGAAATCTCCAATAATTGGAACTTGAATGCCCTTCTGTTCCAGACGATCTGTAATTTCTGGAACTGCTTGAGCTGCTTCATCATTATTGACTGTAATACGAACCATTTCAGATCCGGCTTCAAAAAGCTCACTAATCTGTAAAACTGTCGCTTGGACATCAGCTGTATCAGTATTAGTCATGGACTGCACTACAATTGGATGTTGAGATCCAACTGGAACACCACCTACATGGACTGTAATTGTTTTCCGTCGCTCAGTCATAACTTCTATTTTACAACAACATGATCAATAAAAAGGGCAAACTAGTTCTTTGGTGCATTTAAGACTTTGTTATCTTAAACAATATCTCTTATTATTAGCTTTTAATTTTCGCAAAGACGGAGTACCTAATAATGAGCGATTTCATGAACGAGCTATTCCACACTACTAAAGTGAAGGACTTCGTTGCCTTATTCAAAGAGGCAGAGGAGAAATATAAAGACCCACAAAAATTTCTCTCCGATATTACCACCTATCTGCCTCTACGTTTGTATGAACATTACTACGGGGATACGGTTCCCCACAGTTTATTTGGGCTCCTTTCAGCTCACCAAACTCAGTCCTTCTTGCCAGAAGAACAGCGTTGGAGACCCTTTGCACAACAATGTTGGTTTGCCACTCAAGAGCAAAAACGTACTCCACTAAATCTAGAAACCAATGGAACCAAAATTCAAGGGAACCTTGATGAACGTTGGCAATACTTTCAGGCAGCTACCAATGAGGAAAACTTTGCAGATGCCATGGCCAGTGCTCAAAGTTTTTTGAAAAATGATCAAGACAGAACGTTTTTCCGTCAAAAATCATTAACCCTTGCTATGGAAGACACATCTTATGGAGGACAAAAGCTTTCCTATCTTTTTCATGCTTGGAGAGTGGCTGAAGCCCTCCAATGGAATCACACAGAAAAAATTCTAGCTCCAGCACTACATTTCATCGTTATTGGTCCCAAAGATCACTCCCTTTCTCAACTAGTACAAGAGAGCTGTGGACAAACCCCCTTAAGTTTTTTTTCTGAACAACAAGGACAACTCTCCACTAACAACTACGAGGAGATAGAATCCCTTCTCCTTTTTAGTAATAATATAGAAGAGTGTCTTAGCCAATTTGAAATCCTAGCTAATTCTGGAGCAGGTCTTGCTCCTATATTGTTGGCAGCCGCACAGGGATTATCAAATTCCGCTAATGGGCAATGGATCTGGCCAATGCGTGCTTTTCACTTCTGTTATGTAATCGAGCAATGGGCCGAATTAGATTTGGAGAAAAAGGGCTATGCAATGGCAATAGCTGCCTCTCTAGTAACCCAAGCCTCTAACCGAAGCCGCGTATCCAATCAAAACTGCAACCTGAACGAAGTAGCTCAACAACTTTCTCCCGTTGAACCTTTCGAAGTTTTAAGGCGTGTCATCAGTCATACTGACCCCCACGCTGCTGCTACTGCTGTTTACGCTATTCTGGGCATGAAAGAAGACAAAACAGAAGAACTATTTCAAACCCTTTTGAGCCAGGCAATCAAAAATGATGGACAAATATGTTACGGCAACGACATTCTGTATATTAGCGAGGCCCTCGACTGTTATCGACGCTTTAACCTACAACAAAAAGAGAAACTCCCTGTTTCAGCAGGCTACTTCTTAGGAAGAATAAAGAAGGGGTACGAACTAGCTGGTGCTTATGGCATTCCAAAAAACAAATAATATAAATTCGCAAACAAAGCCGTTTCTCAAAAGTTTATTTTCCAAAAAATAATTGAGGCTCAATTACGCTCGTGAATCAGCTACAGCCTCCAACTTCTAACTTCGTGCCATCTTCCAGTGCTTTAACAATAATAGGAGCTGGACCAATCGGACTTGAGGCTGCTGCTTGGGCAGCTGCCCGGAACTGGGATGTAGTACTTTTCGAGAAAAACAACATTGGTCATCACATTCGCCAATGGGGCCATATAAAACTCTTCAGTCCCTTTCACATGAATCATTCAAATTGGGGACCTCATTTACTGATTAGAGCTTTTCCTGAACTGATTCTTCCTGCAGAATCGTCCTGTATAAGTGGGAATGAGTATGTCTCAAGCTATCTCAAACCTTTGTCTCAACTACCTGAACTCTCTAAAAAAATTTTTCTGGGAACCCATGTTATACAGATCGGCAAAGAAGACTTATCCAAAAATAAGTATATTGCAGAAAACCGAAGATTAGATCACCCTTTCCGAATTCTAATTGCCCAAGGCAATTCCAAATTTATCCATCATACCCAAGCTGTAATTGATGCTTCAGGGGTCTATTCTTCACCACAGTTCATGGGCAGTGGTAATATTCCAGCTCTTGGAGAGTTGGAGGCAAAAAAAGAAATAAAAACACACATTCACTCTAGAATTCCTGACATATTGGGAGTAGATCGCCTCCGATTCGCTAATAGAAAGATACTGCTTGTTGGTAGTGGACATTCTGCCGCTACATCCCTAAAAGCTCTTCAAAAACTAGCTCAGAAAACCTCTCAAACTAAAGTGCTATGGCTAAGCCGTTCTCGACAAAAAAACCTCTATGATATCTTTGAAAATGATCCTCTCCCCGATCGGGATGCTTTGAGCCGATTAGGAAATAATCTAGCAACTAAAACTCCCAACTGGCTCGAATACTTACCCGGATCAACCGTCCAGCAAATCACTTCCCTACCTCAAAACAATCAAAGTGTTTTTGAAGTCACTGTCAAAACATATTCAGGTTACAGAGAACTTGAAATTGACGAAATTATTTCTAACGTAGGATTTATGCCGGACAATTCTCTATACCGACAATTGCAGATTCACGAATGTTATGCCACTTCAGGACCTATTAAATTAGCTGCCACACTCCTAGAAGAATCAACTGACTGTCTGGCCCAATCTACCCAAGGCATTGAGACACTAAAGAACCCAGAACCTAATTTTTTCATTCTAGGAAATAAAAGTTATGGAACAAACCCTTCTTTTCTCTTATCAACAGGAATTAAACAAGTAGAAACAGTCATGCCACATCTCTCCAAAACTGCAGTAGCAAATCAATAATCTTCAATGGATGAGAAAATTCAAAACCACTATCCAGAAACTTCTCACACAACCCTTCACCACACCGAATGACTGTGAGAACCATCCAAAAGCTCAATAAAGTCTTTGATCATAGCAGCTGTTAATCCCCAGATTATATCTCCCTTATAGTCGTAGAAGTACAAAACTCGTTTACGAACTTCTCGCCGTGGCTCAGTACAACGGAAAAAATCGAGGGGCACTTCCAAAATACGCTCAACTTCTCGGGAATTGGGTGAAACCGAAAAACCCTTGTTAATGAATGTTACAAATGGAGTTACAACAAAATGAGTCTTTGACAAATACTGGTGGAATGGGCCTACAACCTCAACATGGTTTTTCCCAATACCTACTTCTTCCTCCATTTCACGCAGCGCAGTTTCACAAAGATTATTATCCGTACTTTCTCTAATCCCTCCTGGAAAAGAAATCTGTCCTTTGTGAGTAGCAACTTCCTGAGTGCGTAGAGTAAGTAAAAAGTGAGCTTTACCTCCACGTTCAAAAATCGGCATCACAACAGCAGCTTCCCCTTGGTAGTCTTCTTCAAGAATACGTAATGAAGAGGTCGACAAACATTGATGAACGTGTTTTTTAAGTTGTTTTATTTCTGTACTGGCTTGCCTTGGCACTGTTTCTCTTTCACCCATAGTCAATTAAACCCAAAAAAATTTCTCTTTCCCTTCAGAATAATTATTAACTACAAAATTTTCAATCAACTTAAGTATTCTTCTAAAATTCCCCATAAATACCGATTCTAGAAATATGAAATACTTCGACTATCTTCTTAAGCTAATAAATTGAGGCTATGTGTTTGACTTTCTTATCATCTTCTTTAAAAATGCCCGATGTGAACCTGTCTAATTTAATTTGGCAACTTGAAAAAATTCTAAAAGGCATTGCAAACAACTATGATCATAGGCGTCCCTCTCGAATCTTATCCATGTGAACAACGAGTAGCTCTAGTCCCTGACCATATAGCTACTTTGAGCAAAACAGGCATGGAAATCCATCTGCAACAGGGTGCAGGAACAAAGGCTGGATTTTCCGATTCTGAATATCAGAACCAAGGTGCAAAACTGGTAGATAGTCGAGAACATCTTCTTGATTCATCTGATTTACTTCTTCAAGTGAGAGGGTACGGAGCAAATCCCGAAGTTGGGCAAGCCGACCTTGAAAGCTTCCGTGCTGGACAGATTTTAATTGGATTTCACAATCCCCTAGACTCTCCTTCAATCGCCAAAAAGTTGGCTGACAAAAAATTAACTGTCCTAGCACTAGAATTACTTCCTCGCATCACTCGAGCTCAACCCATGGATGCTCTAACCTCAATGGCCACAATATCTGGGTATAAAGGTGCACTACTAGCTGCCGGAACACTTAACAAAATGTATCCACTGATGATGACTGCTGCAGGAACCGTAAAACCAGCTCGAGTGCTAGTCTTGGGAGCAGGTGTAGCTGGTTTGCAGGCCGCCGCTACCTCCCATCGACTAGGAGCAATTGTACAAGCTTATGATATTCGACCTGCGGTTAAAGAACAGGTAGAGAGCTTGGGAATTAAATTTTTAGAATTAGATATAGAAACTAAAGAGACGGAGAGTTCAGGAGGCTACGCTCGTTCTATGAACGATGAGTTCTACCAACAACAACAATCTTTGATGACTGAGGCAGTAAGTGAAAGTGATGTCGTCATTACTACAGCAGCAGTTCCAGGCAAAAAGTCTCCTATCCTAATCACCAAAAATATGATTCAAGAAATGCGTCCTGGATCAGTTATCGTGGATTTAGCAGCTGAGGGAGGTGGCAACTGTGAGTTGACTGATCCCGGAAAAACAATCGAAACTCGTGGAGTCCATATTTTAGGCCCTCTGAATATAGCCTCCAGTCTCCCCCAACATGCTAGCCAAATGTACTCACATAACATCACTTCTTTTGTTCAGAATCTTTGTAAAGAAAATCAGATAAATCTAGACCTAGAGGATCAAATAATTGAGGAAACTCTTCTATGTCACCAGGGAAAAGTTACTAATTCACGTGTCCTCAAACTTCTAAATTTCGGTTCTGAAACAGCTGAAAAATGAAAGGTTAATTACTGATGGAAACTTTTGTTCCAGCTCTAACCATATTTGTTCTAGCCCTATTTGTAGGGTTCGAAATTATTAATAAAGTACCACCTCTATTGCATACCCCTCTAATGTCGGGAGCTAATGCTATTTCAGGAATTACTCTAGTGGGAACTCTAGTCACCTCTGGAGCCCGATTGACTCCTTTTACCGAAATACTGGGCTTTCTAGCTGTTGCCATGGCTACCGCTAATGTAGTCGGTGGATTTATGGTCACCCACCGGATGCTGGAAATGTTTCGCCGAAAGGACTAGAGAATGCCAAGCGAAGAAGCCTTCACAAAACTATTCTATCTGGTGGCCGCTGTCCTATTCATCTTCGGATTGAAAGGATTGACCCATCCGCGCACCGCAGTGCGAGGAAATTTGTTGGGTTCAGCTGGAATGTTATTGGCCATCATAGTCACCCTCATGGATCACCGTATTGTTAGTTTTCAGATAATTATCGCTGGGTTCGTAGTCGGAGGACTAATAGGAGTTTTGATGGCCTATCGAACTCCCATGACCGCCATGCCACAGGTAGTAGCGGTCTTCAATGGATTCGGTGGCGGAGCTTCAGCTCTAGCGGTGGGAGCTGCCTTTGAAGAAGCTCTTAAAGGAGAGTGGATTGAGGCAATTACAATTCAATTTACTGCTTCAGCAGCAGTAGCCGGACTGATCGGGGCTCTCTCCCTCACTGGTAGCACCATCGCCTTTTTAAAACTCCAAGGGTTAATGCGAGAACACCCAATTTTGCTACCTGGCCGCAATATTGTTAATGCTCTACTGGCCCTAACTAGTATGGTCCTGTGTTTCTGGCTAATAATCGATCCTAGTAGTTCTTTACCTTTCTGGAGTATGGCTGTAGTAGCGGCACTCTTGGGAATCATGCTGGTCATCCCAATAGGTGGAGCTGATATGCCCGTAGTAATCTCTTTACTAAATGCCTATTCAGGTCTAGCAGCCGCTGGACATGGATGGGTACTCAACAACAGTGTACTCATTATTGCCGGCTCCTTGGTGGGAGCTGCTGGTTTCATCCTTACTGTCCTGATGTGCCGAGCCATGAACCGCTCTCTTGCCAACGTTATGTTTGCTGCCGTCGGAACTGAAGTCTCAACCGAAGGCGATGGTGAAGATATTTACACGGGTCGCGTCAAATCAACTTCAGCTGAAGAAGTAGCCATGCTAATGGAAGGTGCTCGTAGAGTTGTTATTGTTCCTGGTTACGGCATGGCAGTTGCTCAAGCCCAATACGCGGTTCAAGACTTATCCAACATTCTGGAATCTAAGGGCATCATAGTCGAATTCGGCATTCATCAAGTTGCAGGACGGATGCCAGGTCATATGAATGTATTATTAGCAGAAGCCAGAATCCCCTATGACCGACTAAAAGACACAGACGAAATCAACTCCACCTTTCGCCAGACTGACCTCGTTTTAATTATTGGAGCCAATGACGTAGTGAATCCATTGGCCCGAGAATCTGATCCCTCAATTCCTATTGCTGGCATGCCTATATTGAATGCAGACCAGGCTCATTCAGTAGTCATAATTAAGCGTAGTCTAGGCCCTGGTTTTGCCGGTATTGCTAATCCATTATTTGCTGCTGACAACTCCATGATGCTTTTTGGAGACGCTAAACAAATGATTATTGATCTTGTGGTCTCATTAAAATCCAGCTAGAAGAAAAACTGACACAAACCTCCACTTTTTCTTGGAAAATCCGATCTATTTAGTTAGTCTGTTCCAGAAAACACCCAACAATTTAACGGGGGTGCGTAAAAAAAACATTTCAAAAAAACCATGAGATATGTTCTGGGCTAGTTGACTATTTTTCGATCTGCTCTTCGTACCTAGCCCCCAAACCATTCGTGAAATTATCACATTATGGGAGGCCCTAATGAAAATAGGATTATTACTAGCCCGAATTCATGCAAATGAGATAGTTGAAATTGCTAAAAAGGCTGAAAAGGCTGGCTTGGACAGTGTCTGGGTTCCGGAAATGAACACCAGAGACTCAATCACATTACTTTCCGGTATCGCTACCTCAACCAGCCGTATTCGACTGGCCACTTCCATTCTAAATGTTTACTCTAGACCTCCTGTACTGGCCGCCATGACATACGGCTCTCTGGATGAACTAAGCAACGGCCGAGTTGTAGCTGGCATTGGCATTGGTAATCCTGAATATGTAACAGATATGTATAGCATGAAATTTCAGAATGGATTTGCTAGACTTCAAGAATATCTCGAAATCCTTAGACTGGCTTTTCAAGAAGAATCCTTCTCCTACAAGAGTAACCACTTTCCGATCAACAACTGGGGACTCGGTTATTCTCCTAAAAGAAAGAATATGCCTATATTTGTCGGTGCTCACAACGATAACGTTCTCAGCTTTGCCGGTCAAAAAGCAGATGGATGTATACTCAACGCCGTTTCCATTGAAGATGTTAGACACGCTCAACAAGTAGTCAGCTCAGCAGCTAAATCAGAAGGACGAGACCCGTCTTCTATAGAAATGGCTTCAGTCATGTTAACCTCCCTAAATGAAGATCATCAGACAGCTTGTCAAAACGCCCGTCGACTAATGGCATTTTATATCTCGAGAAGTTGGGTCAGAAAGAGACTGGTAAGATCGCCTTTTGCTGAAGAAGCAAACTCCCTTTACCAGGTATTACAAGAGAAAGGCCTAAAAGGTGTTAGTGAAGAAATATCGGATAAAATGACTGAAACGCTGGGAATTACTGGTACTCCAGAAGTTCTTAATGAAAGACTTAGGGAATATGAACAAGCTGGACTGGATACCGTCATTCTTTACTTGGCTCCCGACGAAAGAAGCGCCATAGATCGGGTTGAGTCAGTCATTCGAGCACTAAACTAGGAGCAGCTTAATATGAAAAATTCCACTCGTATCCTAAGAATCATCTATGTATTGGTAGCCCTGATGACATTCGTAACCACACCCAGCCTAGTACTGGGACAACACCAATTCAAACTCGAGGAAGCAACCATTTCCGATATTCAAACTGCCATTGTAAAAGGAGAATTAACCTCTACTCAGTTAGTTAAACTCTATTTAGAACGTATCAAGGCATACAATGGCACGTGCGTCGACCAACCGGAAGGAATCCTTGGGCCAATAAAACCAATCAAAAATGCACAACAAATTAACGCACTAATAACCCTTAATTTGAGACCTGAAAACAGAATAGCTCTAGGATTTGAAAGTCGAAAAGCACGGAGTTTAACGGATCTTTCTGATAATAATCCAGACATGCCCGATGCATTGGAAGTAGCGGCTCAATTGGATTCCTACTTTGCCTCAACCGGTCAACTTATTGGGCCTTTGCACGGCATCGTTTTTTCTATCAAAGACCAATACGATACAGTAGAAATGCGTACCACTTCCGGGATGGATGCCCCTTATGCTAACGATCGTCCTCCAGACGACCCAACCTTCATAACACGCCTTAAAGAATCAGGAGCAATTATTCTAGCCAAAGCAAACTTAGGAGAATTAGGTACAGGAATTAGTCGAAGTGCATTTGGAGGAGTCCTTTGCAATCCTTATGACACTGAGCGTTCCCCAGGAAGTTCAAGCGGAGGCTCTGGCTCATCTGTATCGGCTAACTTAGTAACGTGTAGTATCGGAGAAGAAACCGGGGGATCAATTCTCCATCCCTCTTGGAAAAATAGTGTTGTTGGAATAGCCCCAACACAAGAATTAGTCAGCCGAGATGGAATGATCGGTGCTGGATGGAATACTCGAACTGGGCCACTTTGTCGCACAGTAGAAGATGTTGCCCGCGTACTGAATGTAATTGCTGGTTACGATCCAAAAGATGAGCTAACTGCCCTCAGTATCGGCCAAACACCATCCCAGTCCTATCCTACTTTTGCTAAAGAAAAACAGTTGGACGGCTTAAGAATCGGTGTCGTTCGAGAATATATGAATAAGGAACTCTTTACTAAGGCAGATTCTGAATCAATCGATATTGTTCATCAAGGAATTAGAGATTTGAAAAGTTTGGGAGCCACAATTGTTGATCCTGGACCGGGAGAAGCCCTATTCCAAGATTGTGTTGATAAGTTAGCACCGGCCTATCGCAATAAGCTTCTTATCACACAATTACCCGAACTTTTTCCCACAAATTCAGAGGGAAATCCTAGTTCTGACCACATTCCTCTCCTGGTGGATATGTTCTTTAACCCATCACTTGTCCCCGATGGTGGACCAACAGTTCGAGGTCTAGGGCCCATTCCTGATACTGGACAAAAAAAATATATGCTAAACCGATATCTCCAAGAACGTGGAGATACAAATATTCAAAATGTTACAGACCTGATTAATAAATCAACTTTCTTTACTGATATTCGTCCAGATGCTGGGTTCGTAGATAGAAAAGCAATACTACAAAAAATTGACAGTTCCTTAACACTAGACATGGCCAACATCTTCCAACACCGATTTGCCACCCGGCAGATGATTCTTCAATGTATGGCAGTACTAGACCTTGATGCTGTTACGTTCCCCACTGGCAGTACCCCTGCCGAAATATTAGGAGCACCCAGAGAACCAACAGTAAACGGAAGAGATATTAGTGCGTGGGGAGTTCTAGGGCAACATGGTTTTCCGACAATGAGCGTACCGGCAGGCTTTACAACCCAGGTATTTGACCGTGTGCGTGATTCAAAAGCTCCTGGTGGCACACGTCTAGTCGGACCTGTCCCTGCAAAATTACCTGTGGGAATTACCTTTCTTGCCCGACCTTTTGGTGAACCAACACTCTTTCGAATTACTTCAGCTTACGAAGCAGCAACACACCATCGCATACCTCCTTCTGCTTTTGGCCCGCTTCCAAACAAACCTTGAGGAGAAGATCGTTTTTAACTGCTCAAACACTACCTAAAGAAAGTGGCCTGGAAATAAAATCAGCAAGAACCATACACTGGCTCTATTCAACAATTGCTACATCTGTACGCTGTATTACTGTTGGAATAGATGGGTCGGCTCCCGATTCAAGAAGTACTTTAGCCGTATCAGGGTGGGGACCGAAGGCCTTTAATTCAAAATTGTTAATACCTGCTCCAATCAAACCTTCGGCAATGCTCCAAGGGGTCTGTTGAAACTCATCTAGTACATCTAATTGAGCCCCATTTTCCAGCAACAACTGAGCAATCTCATCTGCTCCGTTATAGGCAGCTCCGTGCAATGCAGTCCATCCATGCTCACCTACCGCTTTCACATCAACACCCCGTTCAATCAACATCTTGGCAATTTTCAGCGCACTTGTGTAATCCTGCTTATTTGGACGGTCCTGTTTGAAAGAAAGACCAGCTGCGACCATCAACGCTGTTGAATTTTTCTCAGTAGTCAACAACGGATCCGCTCCTGCCTCCAACAAAATTCTTGCTAAATTGGCATCGGCGGCGGCGGCGGCCAACATCAAAGGAGTCACACCCTCCATATTCAACTTCGGGGAAATAGCAGGTAAACCTGGCACAAATTCAATAGGACCAACTGGAATGTTTGGATTGGCTCCTTTGGAAAGTAATGCTCGAACTAAATTAACCATGGTAGGACGATGCACGTGAGCACTATTATTCATATGAGGTGGAACACCCCCCATATGCGCTAATCCTTGCAACATCGCATAATGTAAAACGGCAATCTGATTGTCATCTGCTGCATTCGGATCAGCTCCCTTTTCTAAAAGGAAAATAGCAAGATTCTCATGACCACGGGCTGCTGCCGCTACCAAAGCACTACCCCACTCTGGTGTGAAGCCATCCAATTTAGCACCTTCTGCTAACAAGGTTCGAACTGAATCCAAATCATTTTGCTGAGCTGCAAATAGTAGCGGTGTGAAACCATTTTTGGAACGGGCATTAACGTCTGCTCCACGTTCGATGAGCAACTTTACAACTTGAGGATGACCTTGCTCTATTGCCCACATTAAGGCTGTCTGACCCCGACGGTTCTCCTGAAGATTCAGATCAGGTTCGTAGGCCAGTAAAGCCTTTACCGCTTCCAAGTTACCTGTTCTTGAAGCCGTCATGATAGCTGACTCCCCAGTTTCCCGGGTGGCATTTGGATCAGCTCCTGCCCGTAATAGCCCATGGACCATATCAGGATTGCCATTCGTGCACGCCAACAGAAACGGAGTCACCCCATAGTCGTTAGAAACATTTACATTTGCACCAGCTTCAATCAGTAATTTTGCCATCTTCAGATCGTTGCGATGAACTGCCCAGTGCAATGCTGTCGTTCCATCAAGTTGGACCGCATTCACATCAACATCCTTTGCAAGTAAGGAATACACACTATCCCCGTTTCCTTTTTTAGCAGCCTCAACCAACTCAGAATTGCTATTTGCAGCGATCAGACTAATTACTGATAAAAATAGAAAACCAATCATCCACAATGCACAAAATTCTTTTTTCATCTTACTCATAATTATTCAACCTCATTTACAATCAATCTCCATAGAAACCAACACGGGTTGGTGTACTGGCTGCTACGCTGCTGGAGGCTGCCAAAGCCGGAACCATCGCATCTAGCACCGGCAAGGCCAGGGCGGGTACCTACTCCACGTAAAAACGTACGACGAGGTAAGGCTTTGTTGGTAATAATCATAGCCCTTTTTGAACCCCCTCAAGTTACGATTAACTTCTTATATGCTAAACACTCGGAAGTATAAGTTTACCCGTGCTGTCACCGAATCTACTCCGTTTGATTCCAACTTTGTCCAACATGGATAAAAAGAGGTTTGCCATAGGAGTATCATCAGAATAATGGATATGGGAGCCTCCCTTGATTTGACCTGACGCTCCACCTACCAACAGGGTCGGTAAATCGTAGTGATCATGTAAGTTCCCATCACTCAACGCACTACCATAAACAATCATGGAATGATCCAGTAAAGACCCATCACCATCAGGAGTAGCTCGCATCTTCTCCAGAAAATAAGCAAATATCTCAGTATGCAACTTATCAATCTGGAGTACTTGTTCCATTTTATCCGACTGATTTTGGTGATGAGAAAGAGGATGGTATCCCTCACTGATACCCAGTTCGTGGTAAACCCGAGTAGTGGCTTCGCGTCCCATCATCAAAGTAATCACACGAGTCATATCGGTTTGATAGGCCAGAACCTGTAGATCCATCATTAACTTGGCATGCTCTGTAAAAGTTGAAGGAATACCTTGTGGTCTTTCAACGGCAGGTAATTCCCGATCCGACTGCTTTTCTGCAATCTCAATACGTCGTTCAATATCTCGAATGGAATCTAAATACTCGGTTAATTTAGTCTGGTCTTTCGCTCCTAATGCTCTGGCCAAACGAGCTACATCTTGAGCTACCGAATCAAGGAGGCTGCGTTCCTGAAACATACGAGTCTGTCGAGCAGATGCATCCGTACTCTCAAGATCTCCAAATAAACGTTCAAATACAGCCCGTGGCTTGTTTTCCATTGGAACAGGTGTGTTAGGAGTACTCCAGGAAAGCGTGTTGTTATACGCACAACTGTAACCACTTCCACAGGTGCCGACCACAGCATTATTGTCTAAAATCATCTCAAGCGAACCCAACTGAGTATGCTGCCGGAATTCCTGGGCCATGATCTGGTCTATCGAAATTCCTGCACGCAGATCTGCTCCCTCTGTTTTCTTAGGATGCTCACCCGTTAACCAAACAGCACCAGCACGAGAATGATCTCCTGCTCCTTCACCTTCCCAGGCCACTCCATTGTTATGAGCCAATCCACTTAGCACCAGCATCTGATCCCGGAAAGGAGCCAACGACTTCATAATAGGAGATAACTCGAATCCAGTTCCTAACGTAGTGGGAGTCCACTGCTTCATAATCATGCCGTTTGGAACGTAAACAAAACCAACACGGGTTGGTGTGTTGGCTGCTATGCTGCTAGAGGCCGCTAAAGCCGGAACCATGGCATCTAGCACCGGCAAGGCCATGGCGGCACCTACTCCACGCAAAAACGTACGACGAGGCAAGGCTTTGTTAGTAATAATCATAATTCTTTGGACCTCCTCATTTGAAAGGGAGAACTCTTGATAATCCCTAAAATCAACGATGACCATT